>Ga0214545_1001460_pt1 | contig 44198 bp, 22 predicted proteins | sample CNSS4metaG_FD_160064 | JGI IMG/M metagenome (GOLD analysis project Ga0214545, IMG submission 160064) | Root nodule microbial communities from cowpea collected in UCLA plant growth center, Los Angeles, California, USA - CNSS4 | ecosystem: Host-associated > Plants > Roots > Nodule | place: USA... | reverse complement strand
ACTTACAGTATTTCAATTGCATGATTAAAAACTAATTATTTGTTTATGTGATATTAGGTTTTGGTCACGATCTAGATTCACTGTAAGAGCCCAGTGTGACACTTTGGTTAATAATATGTGTGAGGCATTCAATAGTGTGATAGTGAAGACTCGAACAAAGCCAATCATAAGTATGCTGGAGGACATTCGTGTTTATATCATGAAGAGATGGGCCACAAACAAATCTAAGGTGAAATCCTTTAAAGGTGCAGTCTATCCCAGAATTGTTGACAGGCTTAAGAAGGAATCAAGCTTAACAAGACACTGGATACCAAGGTATGTCATTAATATATATATTTATGTCAGCAACACAATCATATTGGGTGTTTACACTTCTGTTGTATTACACGCAGATGGTCAGCTGAGAATTTGTTTGAAGTGAGGCATGCTTCAAATCTAGGGGAACAATTTGTGGTGAATATTGACAAGTTGGAGTGCTCATGCAGGAAATGGAGCATAAGTGGACTTCCCTGTTGCCACGCACTTTCTGCCATGAAATTTCTGAATCTGCAAGGAGAGGATTTTATAGGCCATTGGTTCAGGACGTCAACCTATGAGGAGACGTATAATTCAGTAATTTTCCCAATTAATGGTCAAGAGGTGTGGGAGGTGACTGCATATCCTGATGTCCTGCCACCAACCAAACGAATTATGCCTGGAAGACCTAAAAAGAAAAGAAGATTGGAACCTTGGGAGTTGAGAAAGGATGACACCACATTACGAAAAGGAGGAATTCGCAAAAGGTGTGCTGTGTGTAGGGAAATTGGTCACAATAAAACTGCTTGTCCTAAAACTCCAACATCACCATCAGCCCATTCAACACAAACTAGTATTGCAGCCATTCAGACCCAACCACGCCAAGGTCAATCTCAACGTGCATCAAACAACCAATTTGTCCAACCAATGAGGAACAAACTCCAGGCTAGAAGGGGACGTATTTGGAAGCCCTGATGATTTGTATTAAGCACGTTCGTTGTGCTTTGTAGTTGTTGTGGATACTTTTGTTAATTTAAGACTCTACTTATGTAGTCTTTTTGGGTATTTGATAAGAATAGACATTGTCTTTTTGGGTATTTCATAGGAATAGACATTGTCTTTTTGGGGCAGTCCACTTTAATGTATTTTGAAGAACTCATGCTCATGCTTTGGCCATGATCAACTTTGACAGTGGATATGGATATAAATTACAATTTCTTATAATGTGTGTGATGTCCAGATTTATGTTTTATATCACATTTGGTGTCATTTCCTTGTTAATTAAGTTCAACACAATATATTCCAATATTTGGATTTCATATATTGTGAATGATTACATCATCAGGTTTAATAAATTCCAAACACAATGCTCAACAGGTTTACATCAACAGGTTTACTTCATTGATTTCGAATTATTACATCAACAGGTTTACTTCATTGTGAAAAGGAAGATGTTTAACACATACAACAAACAAACCATTATAAACAACACTTTGACCCATTTTTCCAAACTCATAATACATTTCTCGATCTTCAGTAATTTTCTTTCTCCATCCCTTTCTACCATCTTCGTCGCAGTGTCATCACTCTCATCTTCATTCTTCACAGTAGGACCACATTTCTGTTCAATTACATTTTCACTGCACCATGAAAAAAAGTTGCAGCCAACAACTTCTTCACTTCCACCCTATCAAACGAAACAAAAAACCCCAATTGCAAAATTAGGTTTTCCAAAACCAAAATACAAAAACAACATCCACCAAAAAACACAACTAAATTCATTTCCATATCTCATACCTTGAACTTTGGGCATCCCCAAAATTTTCTCCCCCTGTTCTTAGTAGTTCTAGCAGTTCTCATGATTGCCTTCTCACCGCAATAACAAAGAGGTGCGAAATCGAACCTCCTCCCCACACCCCCATGAGAAGAAACGGTAGAATTTTTCATTCCCCAAGTGTAGGACGAGCAAGAATGAGAGAGAGACATTACCGGTGCAGGACGAGCAAAACGGAGGAGGCCACAAACCTTCCACACCCTCTTTCAAGTTCAAACACTTACCCTCTCCCAATATCACCTTCTTAAAAGAGAAGACAACAATGGTTGTTTACGGTGCCACCCACAACTCATTGACACGTAAGAATGAACATTACAGCCACATCATCACATATAAACGTCGTTTGCCAACAGTTAACGATTGCCCTGATTTAATACTCAATAACCAAAACGAGAACGAAATTGAGATCAATTAAAATACGAGGACCAATTTGAGATTTCTGAACCAAAACGAGGACCAACGGAGTATTTTAACCTTCAATTTATATACATTTTTCATAAAACCTTGTTCTCCAATGCATCGGTACACGTACACCAATATAATATAGTTTTATATTTTTAAGTAGGTTTCTTCTTTCTTTAGTCTTTAAACTATTGAAGTGTAACATTTAATATGACGACCTCTATGACTTTTTTAAATATTTAGCTGTGGTTGTAAAAGCTTGATATATATAGGTTAAAAACCAATGTTTATTAAGCTTTGAATTCATTATTTTTTAAATAAGATCGAGCGATTCATAGTTTGGAAAATAATATTTAATTAAAGAATGCACATATTTTGATTGAAAAATATTTAATTAAATCAGATAAAAAAAAGTGGTCAAATATGCTAATTATCTATTTAGAATATTTTTAGTGTATGGGGAATAAGAATTAATTAAGAAACATAGACATTTAGATTGAAATATAGTTGGTTATATGATACATGTAATTTTACATTAATTTGACATTTATTATTCATTAATCGAGTACATTTGTAATTAAAATAATTTTTTAGCTCTAAGTAACAAAATAGTAATTAAAATAATCTTTTTAGCTCTAAGTAATCAAATGAGGTATAGAGAATTAAAATTTGGTGAATTTGGAGGAAAATAACGATGCAGCTAAGCCACAATTATTGACATTGAGTGTGTAAGAAGAAATTATAGAGCATTGGATCTGGGCCTTTCAGCTAAGCAATGCAAGTAGCCAAAGAAATCCTCTAAAGAAGGAAAGTTCAAGTGTTTACCACTAAAATAAAGGGTTGAGTTGATGAGAAAACTCACTATGAGAGAAACCACTGTTGCTAAGCGCTAAAGAATGGATGAGCACCAGTCAAAAATATCTATAAATACAAGGTTTTGCTCCTAATTTAAGCATCAATTTTCTTAGCTTTTCTATCAACATGAGTAGTTGAACTCTCCTATGTTGATGTTGAATGTAATCGAATCTAATTCTCTGTACCACTACCTCTTTTAATATTTATGTATGTTCTTTTATTCAATAGTTTGTGATTTTATTTATGCTTAATGCTTAAATGAATTGACAACTCATCTTATTTCACTAGTTTTGACTGATTTGGAAGACTAGTATCAAATTATTGTTCAATCAAATTATGTCATCTTATTTCATCCAGTGCACTTGTTTGAATTAATTGCTTCTCCGACATTTCATTATATTTTTGGTGCCATTTTCAAAGATTTGACTAAAATAACCAATATTTATAATTGGATTGTTTTATAAAATTGTGTATATTAACAAATTTATCTAACCACTATGTTGTTATTTGCTCTTTTATTTGCTTTAACTTCTATTTTGTATGCAAAGAAGGAAATAAATTCAAGTTCTATTGTTTGATCCTGAAATAGAAAAGACAACAAGAAGGAACAATAGCAAAACCATAAAACAGAAACACCTAGCAAAATCGCAGCAGCATCAACAAGATGATATATCTAATTTAGATCTTGATTCTCACGCTCAATCAACACCAATAGCAGACAAAAATTAGCAAAGGAGGCAGCTCGAAGATTATGCACTGCAAGGGCCTAGACATTTCTCTAATGTTGTTAGACCTGCAAAAGGGATATAAATGAAACCAGCTCTGTTATCTTTAATAACCTCTAACCAATTTTTAGGTTTAGACAATGAGGACCCTTACATCTATCAAACTTTTATGAGCTTTGTGGAACTATTGGGATTTAAGAAGAAGATGAGGTAACATCCCACCTTAGGTTATTTCCATTCTCTTTAACAAGTAAGGCAAAGAATTGATTATTGTCCTAGCTCAACCAAAGCCTAAACAACTTAGAGGATGTAGAAAGGAAATTCCTCACTATATTCGTTCCACCAGCTAGATACTTGGGAGTTATTACCACTTTCTCATGAGCAAGTGATGAGCCATTATGTGAAGCATGGGAAAGATTTAAATCTTTAGTGAGAAAATTTCTCAACCATGGTTGATTAAGCAAAGATGGATCTGGAAATGTTATTGATGAAACCTATTATAAGTTGCTAGTTGGTGGTTTGATGTATCTCACCACCACAAGGCTTGACACAATGTTTGTCACATGCCTCATAAGCACATATATGGCAAAAGGAATGGATATTCATCTCCAAGCAACTAAAAAATCACTACACTATATAAAAAGGGATTATGGACTACGGAATTTATTATAGGACAACAGGAGATGGCAAGCTGTTGGGATTAACAAACAATGATTGTGTCGGGGAGGATATGGAAGATAAAAAGAGTGCATTAAATCATGTGTTTTTAATGAGTTCAAGTGTGGTCTCATGGTGTTCAAAGAAATAATTGATTGTGACTTTATCTTTATCAATCACATAAGTAAAATTTATAGCAATGATTGTTTGTGCTTATCAAGGAGTATGGTTGAAGAGAATCTTAAAAGAGTTAGGACATTCTTATGTAGACAGTATAATTGTGATATGGGATAACAACTCAACCATTAAGTTGTTTAAAAATCCTGTCATGCGTGGCCAAAACAAGCATTTTAATGTGAGTCTTCATCTTCTAAGAAATCTTACTAAGGAGGGTATAATTGACCTAATTCATTGATAAAGTCAAGAATATATGGTAGATATAATGAGCAAGTCATGAAAGGTTGATCCGTTTCAGAAGCTAGTAAGAATATGTAACATCATTGATATAAGCTAATTGCTTCATGATATTTAGTTTAAGGGAGGAACGTGTTTGTTAGAGTTTTGTTATTGTTTCTATTTTAAATAATATCTTGGTCGTTACCAAGAAAAAGTCCTAATGTGTGTTTGATTTTTAGTTTGGGAGTTCAAACCCAAGTTTATTTTGCATTAAAAGCCAAAAATGATGTTTGACAAATTTTTATTTTGTTTCATTGAACTCTAAACCTGGGTTGGTTTCAAATAAAAACCATAAAGCTTTTCCGTTGAATAAGATTTTCAGTTTCATTCAACCAAATTTAATTTTTCTAAATATAATCCAAACACAGGCTTTAGGAGTTTTAGTTGAGTTTGTTTTACTATTATGTTTCCATTAGTTTATCATATTAGGCTTGTAACATTTTTTTTTTAATTTTTTCTCTTCTTTTAAACATTTATAACAATATATAAAGAAGATTTTCTCTTTTTGTGTCCACATTTCAAAATACTAATTTTATCCTTTAAAATATAATTATTTATTAAATTTTTGAAAATTGACCCTTACTTTTATAAGTTTTTATTATAAAATTGTTTATCTTTGTTTCTTCTCTTTTTTTCTATTTATCAACAGTTATTTTCTTATCTTTTCTGATATATTTCACTTTATTTTTTAAAATATAATTTTATTTTATATATTAACTTAATAACATTACATTATCAACACCTACTAATATAATATCATGCATATTTAAAAGATGCATATAATAATAATAATAATAATAATAATAATAATAATAATAATAATAATAAATATTATAATAGTAAAATAAAATAAAAATAATAATGATAATAATAATAATAGTAGTAATAATAAAATAATAATAATAATAATAATAAAATAAATAATAAGAATAAGAATAAGAATAATTATAATAATAATAGTAATAATAATAAAAGAAATAATGATAATAATAATAATAATGGTAAAATAAAATAATAATAATAATAGTAAAATAAAATAAAAATAAAAATAAAAATAATATTAATATTAATAATAATAAGTGTGGCATATTTAGTAGAGAACTTAATACAACGAATACCACAAACAAGCACACCCACCATGATCACAAATATTCACAACAAATAATTTCAACACAATCAAATATTCTCAAACTCATAACAAATTGCATTCATTAAAACTTTACTTTTAAATGTTATTTTATAATGACTATTTTGTGTGGATATCTTTCACTATTTTTATCCTTAACACATATTTTCGTTATAATAAAAAAGTACAAACATATGATTTTTTAAATTCTTTCTTTACTTTTCAGTTTAGAACTTTAATTTTTCACTGCATTATTTATTCATAGAATAAAATAAACAATCAAATACTCTCAACCATTTGAACTAGTAACTCATAACAAATTACATTCATTAAAACTTTACTTTTAAATGTTATTTTATAACTTTATAACGACTATTTTGTATGGATATCTTTCACTATTTTTATCTTTAACACATATTTTCATTATAATAAAAAAAATACAAACATATGATTTTTTTAAAATTGTTTCTTTACTTTTCAGTTTAGAACTTTAACTTTTAACTGCATTATTTATTCATGGAATAAAATAAACAATTAAATTATCAGTTACGAAGTACATGAAAAATAATTAATAAATATCTTTTTGAATTTTAAAAATTAAAAAAAATATATTAAATAATTTTTGAAAATTTTAAACTTTTAGCTGAGTGATAATAAACTATAATATACTTATGTGATATTTTTAATTGTCAAATATAATAAATTGTTATATAAAAAAGTAACTTTTACGATTGTAACCGTTAATAACTTTTTTTTTCTTTTCAAGTAATAATATCAACATTTAAATTTTTGTTGTTAAATATTATTTTTAACGATTATTTTAATTATAATAATTTTTAATCGTTAAAAATTTTAATCTTGGAAAATATAATCAAACATAAAATTTCACTTGTTCCTTATAGGAGAACGTTCTTTCTCCTTATTAATGGAAAGAAAGACAATTTATGTATCTATACGACAAATGAGAAAACGATAATATATAGTTTTTAATTATTTGTATTTGACAAATGAAAAAAGTACAATATATATACAAATGAAGTGACTCTAGTTTAAAATTATAACTTTTATATATCAATTATAAACATTATGTATCTTTTATACTTTTCTTTTTAAATTTATTAAACTTTATTTCAATCATTATTACTAATAAAATTTACATTAAAAAGGGAAATTAAACTAAGTCATTTACGATTGCAGACCATTTCAATTTGATCCGATTTTGACCGGTGAAGCATAGACCAAAATGAACCGAATTGGTCCTTTTTATTATCATATATTAAAGAAAAAATTATTTAACACAATTTAATGATTATTTAATAATTTTTACAAAGATAAAATAATTTTAATAAAAGTTAATTTTATATTTTTAAAACAAAAAAGTTAATAATAATAAAAGATATTAAGTGTAATGTAAGAACCGACTATTCCTAACGGTTTTCTATGAGGTTTTAGATGAATAAGTTTCGTCACGGGAAGAAAGCTATGTTGCATTTTTGTTTCTGGTTTATTACATAAAAATTCTCATTTATTCATTTATTTTTCTTTTGATTTTAGGAAAACCTTACGTCATCTAAACGCCACAACCATACGTCATCCCTAGTTATTTACGGCAGTCTAGCATTAATTGGTCTTCCATAATGCGTCCAAATTAAATGTATCAACTTAATAAAATATTAATAAAGCACGTTACTTCAACTGCAACATTTAAATTTAATATAAAAAAAATAATCTTCTTACGTATAAAAACAATATGAATTATTCTATTTCGATTATAATTATACATTTTATTTTAAAATCCGAATGCCAATGATTTTATTTATTTTTTAATAATATTAAAAATTTTAATAATCAACATTTGTATGTTCGCATTTCAACACTTCACTGATTGGGCTGAAATGCGAAAAAGAGCCGAAGAAAACATTATTTCATTTAAAAGAAGACAATAAAGAGAGAAAAGTCAGAGTTTATTGAATACAAATATATCCGTTCAAGAGTTAGAGAAAAAAATTAGAAAAAGAATATTTGTATTATGAGAAGACTAAAAAATAGTTATTTTATATATTTTTTAAACATAAAAAGTCCATTGAGAGACGTGTGCATATAATCTTTCATTTGTCATTTCTAAGAATTCATCATAATGAATTTTTGTTTCCTTCAAAACATTCGTATGTTTTAAAATAAAATTTTTCTTTCCATTAATAACATTTTTTTTTCCAAGAAAACAATTGAAAATGATGGTTTCTACTTTTTCTTTCTTTTTTTCATTGACTTAACGATAATGAAGAGATGTCAATTTTCTGAGTAGAAAATAAAATTGTTTAATTTCATTGAAGAATTTCTTATTATTTGACATCGTGGTTTCCAGTGTTTTACATAAAGTTCATTTAATGTTATCTCTCTCTCTACCCCTTATCTACTTCTTGCTATGCAAATTCAAGCAAAACAAAACGAAGAAAGCAAAGACCAGAAAAAAACATCAAGAAAAACCGAAGCTACAACCTCAGGCTTTCAGAAAATGAAAACGAATCTTTGCCCTGAAAGTGAAAGTGTCTCAGCCCAGAAGAAGAGAGAGCTAATGGAAGATCTTGTTAAGGGTCATGAAGCTGCTACTGAACTAAGACTTCTGCTTCAGAACCCCTTTGGAACTCAACCCTCTCTCTCTTCTTCTCATCACCTCATAGCCAAGGTCCTCAGATCTTTCACACAAGCTCTTACTATTATCAATTCTTCTCCTTTCGCACCTGTTTCCGGCCAAAATGGGCCGTCTGTGCCCCGTTCCGGCAACCGTCCAAGATCTGGAGATTGCAGTGAGAAGAGATCCAAAAACGGTGGGAGAGGTCGCTACAACAGAAGGTTAACATGTCATATTTTCTCACCAATCTCTCTCTCTCTCTCTCTCTCTCTCTATATATATATATATAAAGTATATGTTTTCTTACAGTGTCAAAGGTTTTATTGTTCAGTTACTGGCACAAGAAGCCTTCTCTGATTGCTTATTAGGATAATCACTGGTAGATTTGATGAATTGGGAGGTGTACGAATGTACGGACATAGTGTATGTTATGGTTGACATGTCTGAACTTTTTGGTTTATGAAACAAGTTGAGGATTTTAGGTTATGTAGTTGTATATATATAGATACAAGAATTTCTGCAGAATTAATATTCCTATATGTTCATGGTAGGTTCAGATCCAAAAGGGTTTCTTGTAATTTCTGAGGGATGAACTTTACAGTGTTGATAGTATGATGTGCAGAAATATATATATATATATATATATATATATATATATATATATATATATATGTATGTATGTGTGTGTATTTGATATTAACTAATTCATGAATGAATTGGAGCTGTGCAGAAAGAGTGTACTCACATGGACTGAGCTATCTTACAATACTGATGACAATCATGCATGGAGGAAGTATGGACAAAAGAAAATTCTGAATTCTGAATTCCCTAGGTATATATTTTTTAATCATTCTTTGGTGTTAAATTATGTTGAAATTTTTTAGAAATTTAAAAACAATTTAATAAAATTTAATGATGTATGTATATCTTCATCAAAATTTAATAAAAGTTATTTTTCCATCAACTCAATTATTATTATTATTATTATCTTATTCAAAACTCTTCTACATAATTTACCGTTTTCTATATATTTAATATATATTATTATACATACCGAGTAAACTTGTCTATCTCTCTTAAAGTTCTAAATTCTAATAGTTGATGTAGATATAATATCCCATTATTTTGAAATAGTTTCCTAGTATATATCATATCAATCCTAAAATTTTCTTAACCAATGGCTAATACCAATCCTTCTTCATCTATTCTTCAACATGTTTTTAAGGGAGAAAACTGTGATTACTTAAATATTAATTAAAATGAATACATTTTTTTGATATTTCTACATCAACAACCGCAAGGAAAATAAGTAGAAAGATCCGAGGGTGATATATATCTTCTACAGCAAGGAGTGGTGGATGCTACAACTTTTCTAAGAATAAGGGATGTAACAAGTGCTAAAGAGGCCTCGAGCACCACAAGACTTTTGAGGAAATGTAAATATACACACTATTAAATTTCAAACCCTAAGACACGAGTTGGAGTTATTATATATGAAGGAATCTCAAATCACTAAAGATTATTATTATTATAAAAAAAATTTAAAAAAAAGTCAATCAAATAAAGGTATATGTGAGAAAAATATTCTATACAAGAAATTTATCAAGATAATTCTAAATTCTAATCTTCATAAATATGATATAATTGCAACTATATACAACAAATCAAATATTTGACTTCTTTGTGGATGACAAAACTAATAGGCTCTATTGACGTATATGTGAGAAAAATTGAAAATATGTAGTAATAACTCGATGGAGATATTTCTAGAAATAAAGAAAGCTCTAACAGTTTCTCTAAGTTCAATCAAGATAATTATTGTCCATGTGACATCTTCAAGAAGTTAAGACAACCAAAAAAAGATAGTTAATATTGCATAAAGTTACCATGTTAACAATACAAGAAATTTAGACATTGCAACTAAAATAACTATAAAACAAATTTCATTAAAGAGCATGAACATCGTCTTTTTTATATGCTACTTGAGAATTTAGTGATAAAATTAGTGCAAATTGGTACTTGAATAGTGGGTAGAGTAATTACATGGTCAAAGACAAGAGCATCTTCAGGGATACTGATGACTTTGTCAAAGTGAAAAATCGATTGAAAAACAATATTGATGTGGTGAAAACAAAGATAGTTGTGAGATTCATAAAATATTTCTAACCTATTTCTAATCTTAAAGGAAATATCTTGAGCATTGGCCAAATGATGCTGAAAAGATATACTCTTCACTTCAAAGAAGATACTTGTTGAATCTATGACAACAAAAGACGAGATATTAATGAATTTAAAATGGACAAAAGAAATTGAAGTTTCCTTGTAAACTTCACACTTCACATATACTATTGGTATTGTCATGAAAGTCCAAACTGATATTCTTTTAAATCAATAGAACGTGAAAGGAGGAAAATTGTCATTTTTTAAAGAAAAATAATGAAGCCTTTAAATGATGTTTCATTGGAAAGCAACATAGATTACCATTTTCACTTGACAAATCAAGAAGAACAAATTGAAGTTAATTCACAAAAACATTAGAAAATAATGAAGATTGTGAAAGACTCCTCCTAGGAAAGTAATAAATTATCATTTTTAACTAACAAAGCATGGAGAACAAAACAATTGTTGAAGTTAATCCACCCAAGCATTAGAAAATAATGAAGCTTATGAAGGAAGTCTCCTACAAAAAAAACATAAATTATCATTTTCAACTAACAATAAGCATGGAGAACAAAACAACTATTTGAGTTAATCCACATCACATCTATGGACCGATGAAGGCATCATTATTAAATAATATGAATTATCTTTTCTATTGATGATTTGTCTGGAATAATGAGTTTATTTCATTAAAGAAAAGAATAAAAAATCTTTAGGATATTCAAGAAGAAGTTCAAGAAATGACAAAAGAAAATACACCTCTTTTACCTACACAAGAACTAGATTCTTCCCTAGAGCCTACTTTAGGACAAGTTTATACTATATATATATATATATATATATATATATATATATATATATATATATATATTGACATGCAATGTTTTGAATTTGAATGATACAAAGAAGTAGTAAAGCAGGAAGTTAGGACTAAGACAATGAAGAAAGAATTAAAATGATGGAAAGGAATAAACTTCATGTAACACCTTTCATTGGAGTCATATTATGATCACTAATGTAGATAAGCCCTTTTACATTAGTTAAAAAACCTTTTCTATGGTGGTTCCAGAACTGGCATAAATACAGGCAATATAGAAAGTTTTTACTTTTTATATCGATTGTTCCAAAATTGGTATAACTTCTCTCATTTAGGATTTCTTCTTCTCTGTTACACCATCATTGTTGTCGTCACGTTCGCACTCGTACTTGGTCGTTGTTGTCATCACACACTCACCATCACTTATGGTTCACTCTATTCAATCCCTTCTTTGCTTCTTCCTCTCAACTATGTCGAGCCACCACCCACTACTCTTCGTTGCCAGTCTCGTCGGTCTCATTATCCTTTAATTTCATCAAATGGAAAAACCAAACAAGATTTCGCCTGATATTACATCTCCATGACTTGAACAAGACCACCGCTAGAAATGAGAGTTTGAATGTTTGGGTTGTTTGTGCTAGAGCTTTTTGAGAGAGTTTGGAGAAGATTAAGAAGAAAATAGTTTGAAGAACACAGCGTCGAGAATAGCATTTTCCACCCTCCTACTTTCTATATTAGTTCTAGGTCTAATATAGAAAGTCTTCTAATTTATTAAAAAAATGTCACCACTCAAACTTTCTATGTCGAGTCTAGATACAACTAGTATAGAAAGTCTTCTAGTTTATTACAAAAATCTCACCGCTCAAACTTTCTATGTCATGTATAGGTACAACCGGTATATAAAGTTTTCTAATTTATTACGAATATGTCACTACATCCACTTTTTATGCCGATTCTAGTGATGACCGACTTAAAAAATCTAACCATAGTTACAACTTTACCATTACGCCACTTATTATGTCGAGTGCATAACCAACATAATAAGTCGTCATAAAAATCTATTTTTGTATAACTCATCTTACTAAGCATTTAACATTTATAAGTAATTTCTATATGCATATTTATGTTTACAATTCTCTTGAATAAAAGTTTTCAAAAAAATTTTATAAATGTCATATTGTCTAGAGGATCATATAAATAAGATATACGTATATAAAAGTATCTACAAAAAGAAATAACTCTTAGCCTCCTCATTGTCGAATACCCTCACTTGCACTATCGTATGCTTCTATGTAACACACGATCATAACATATGGAAACCATAATAAAAAATTAGGGCAACCTAGCATATTTTAAATAAAGTATCATTTCTAAAATAACACATGTTAAGACCTTATATGTTTTCACACCTCATTCATCAACCACACCAAATCATTTAAGAAATCATATATAAATAAATACTGACAACATATTCTACTTTCGAAAGACTCATGTGTTGAATTAGACACTAGGATCCTACACCTATCACACGACCTCTCAGTAGATTATGGTCAAAGTATTGTTTCTTCAGAACCTTACATTTTAGGAACTAAGTCATTATCATATGTCATGGTAAATTCCTATACCATCTGCAAAAGTACATGGTCATTTTTTGTACTGCCCCCTAAGAATATAGGAACCTCCATCACCTCTTACTACCTAAATATCTTCTTTTATATAAGTTCAATAATTAGTAGAGTTAGGATAATATTTGTCCTAGTCCTTATTCAATATACACCCTATAATCATACAAACATGTCATTTCCTCCTTGGAAACATTACTCATATGTCATGCACAAATTAATCAACAACCTCAGTACGACCTCTTGCTCTACTCAGTCCCACAAATCCCGCACACATATATCCATATATACATCTATATTTTTAGTAGATTGTGGCCTTTCCCTAGCTCTACTTAGCTCCACACATTTTTCACTCATTACATCTCATAATAAAAGTTCCAAAATTTTATAAAGATTTTCCTCTTCCTTACCCAACGAGCATATATACTCACCAATGAAAGTATTGTTTGGTGAGTGTATCATCCAATGAATTCATACCTCACTCAATGAGCATGCCACCCTGAGCTCTCTAGATTTCTAAAAAATTATTCTTCGCTTAACAATGATATTACTTACCCAGCAACCCAAACCCTTGGGAGCCACATTCATTAGGCTTATGCAGTGAGTCTGACTCACCTAGTGAGTGTATCATTTGAAGCTCTCTTCGGAAATTAATCCTTACTACTACCGCTCAGTAGTTGGTGGCTCGTCCAACAAGTACATTGTTTGACTAGTATCGTCGACTTTATTTAGAAAAAAAAACTAATAAGTTTATCAATTTGGTATTATTAACATCTACTTAGGTTTATCTCTCTTTAACCTTTCAATGAATATCGTCTAGTTCTAAAATAAGTTACCTTAGGCCAACTAATTCTAAAGTCACTCATCCTATCGTTTAGACTACTGTCTATAACTTTCTCTGCACAATTGCATAAACTCTTTAACTATATCAACTTATCCCTTTGGTTTATTTAGGTGTTTATATTAATTTTTTATTCTAAATAACATACATTCTATTTAAAATTTGCCTTCAATAAAATCATTTGTTTTGGACGATACATTTCAAAGGTGCAAACTCGCTCAACAAATTAAACATCCCATAAATAAGATTTTAACAAAAAGCTTTCAACCATATTGAATAATTGGATTCATCAAATCAACCACAAACAACAAACAATCAACTCTCATCACAAACATGCAATTCCCATAACAAAAAATCAGTCAACCTCACAATTAAAAATAACATAGTTACCTTCCCTTACTCAAACTTGAGCTCTTTCTCTATCAAGATCCACAAACTCTCACTCTCACAATGTTCTATCTATACAAAGAAAATCTCAAATCAATTATCTGAACACATAATATTGATCAGTGACATGTAGAGATTCATCTTGAACCCATAAGAATCACATGCAAGCAAGTTTTCAAACAAACACAAGCATATCACTAAGTTGACTCAAGAAAAAGGTAGTGGATGAACTTACCCTAATTCAAACTTTATTTGGATAAGATGTTTGTTTTCTACACCAAGACTCATATGGTTCACTCTGATCTTCAAACATATAAATAAATTAATGCAGAAATCTAGAGAGAATACAAAGAAAGAGAAGAGGAGTATACTTATAGAGATATTAACTTTTATAAAATCAAATTCGATTAGTTAGTTTTCAATATATATCTCAAGCTTTTCAATAATAAAATACTTAACCACAGTCTATTAAATTTGTCTAGTCATATTATATACTCTACACTTGAGAACTTGTACATTGTTTGCAACAAAAAGGCATCATTGAACTTAAATGGTTTACACAACAAAACTAATACAAATAGCACAATACACAAGAATAAAGGATAGATGCAACGATTAAGGATTGATTACAATGAAATACTTACTAAAGTTAAGTAAATTCAACTCAAGTTGGAAGACACTACCTAGAGTCAAGTTCAAACAATTATGATATATGTTGAAGTTTTTAAATTTGCTTAAAAGAGCAAAGTTAAATTATGATGCAAATTTTTAGAAAGTTCAAGAAAATAAAATTCCTCAAAAGTATTAAAACTAACAATTTCTACTTGTGATAACAATCTAGAAAAGTAATCAAAAGGTGTATTGTGTGTAGTATAATCTCTAAGAGCATAGAATAGAATTCTTTATCAATGCTAAGTGATGCCTCTTGCCCCATCCCTTTTTTATATATATGTATGATGGCATACATCAAGTCAATCACTACCTTGTTTAAAACTCTTTTACATTAACTATACCATCTCCAAAGTGTATCTTCTATAACCTATATTTACTATATTGCTATACACACCACTACACTTATCTATATATCTCTCTTTAACTTATATTATAACCTTTCAATTTTTATTCCCAATGGAGATATATAATTTTGGGAAATATATATATCTGTAAACATTATTATTTACACGTAGTAATTAAGTTGCATCATTTGTAAATGCCATTTTGTTTACTTAGTAGATGTATTAATTCATTTGTTCCCTTACATCTCAGAAAAGTGCTGATAGATTTTTATACAAAACTTACATTGTAGAAATTTACTTTACTAAGCTAATCTCTGTAAATTGTTCATTCCGGAGTGACTTATTCATTTCAAAAGTAGAAACTACAGTAACATGTGTCTGAGTGGAAGACCTAGTACAAAAAACTAACTTACATATATAGAAAGTTATTATTCTAATGCGACTATAAGAACCTAATACGAGTCCTTAATTCCTTAATTCCTTATGTTCTCACCCATAAAACTTACTAACATACTCAGCAATCGGAAAATTGCTGTAGTTGAAAAAACTAAATTCTATGTAAAACTTCACATCGATCATTGGTTCCAACAGAAACCCTAACACATCTAGACCAATATTCTGTTATGTTTTTTTTTTTTCTGGATATTACATTACTTTATACCTTGTAAGTTACACAGATCCTTTTGGTAAATCAAACTCACATTGTTGTTATAATATAACATGTTGTAGGAGTTACTTCAGGTGCAGTCATAGGTATGATAAAGGTTGCAAAGCAACGAAACAAGTGCAGAGGGATGAACAGTATCCTCAGATGTATCAAACTACTTACATTGGCTCTCACACATGCAATGAAATCTCTGAGGTTGTAACAAACTCAACCACAGATTCTTCCACTTATTGGGAATCTTATCTTCTGAATTCTGATCATGACTCTGATCATGTGCATGAAACCCTAGTTTGCTCACCAAAAATGTAAAACAAGATTTTCCCAAAGAAAGTAAGACATTGGAGCCAAGCCTGGTGTCAGATTTTGAAGGATTTTGAACCATTCATGGCCACCATTGTGCCCTAGGGAAGAACTCAGACAACAATGCAGGCATCTCTTCATTTTGGTTTCACTTTGACCAACTGTATTAATAAGTTTCTTCATATAAATACTTTAAAACAAAAGAAGAAGAATCAAATAAATTTATTTCTAAATCAAAATTTTATGTAAATCAATCCCATCCTTCGTTTCAAAAAAAAATTATATATATGGTAATTTAGGTTTGTGAAGAAATTGTTAGTTATTTTTTTTTATAGCTTTCTATTTCTAAAAAAAAAGTATTCAAACCCTAGTGTTGGTTTCCTAAAATCTCACTTTTTTACAATAATAAAGGTTATTTACTTTGATGTTTCTGTGTCAACAATTTTTTTTTTTATAGTACCATTTATTTTTCTTCTGGTATAATTTTCGGGTAAAAAAAATATTTAGCACTGCATAATATAAGTAGAAATAGGGTTGTAAAATTCAGCCTGAAACATCGTTGAATTCTTAAGAAAGACCCTTTGGGAAATTCTTTCTATTTGAAATTGATTCAATGCCGTTTGTTTTAGGGCACGCAGTTAGTGGTGTTTGGCATTTCACTTTTGTTTCTTGCTTTCAATTATTGAGATGGAATGAGTGTGAGCCATAGAATTCTGTGAGAACATGAATATTAAGAGTAGAAGATAGACTTGGTCAGTTTTTGGAATTTCAACTTTCAGATCCTTTTCATTACACCACCATTGACCTTGTCTCTTTAGTTCAATGAAATTAAGGTTACAAGCAGCGACAAAAATAAGAACATGACACAGAAAATTATAAGGGACAATCTTTTGTCACATGAAGGAACAAACACGCGTATAGAAAACTAGACATAACCATATCTTTAACTGTTACTAACTTAACCCTGTCTTTACGTCACAAAAATGACTGTTGTTTAAAAAAAAAAATTAACTGTCATGGAATTATTATTATTATTATTATTGTATATGACTATTTCTTAATTTTAGATTTATTACTTTCTAAACTAATACACGTTTTATGAAGAATTTTTATTAGTTGTGTATGAATTAAAGTCCATGAGTTTGACTAGTTATATTTTTCTAGTATTGAAAATTATAAAGCATGTTCTTTAATTTTCGCGACGGAGTACAAGTCAACATTATTATTCGATGTAAAACACAAATGAAAATTATATATAAAAAATATTTTTAAAATTCGAAAAGATATATTTAAGAACAATTGTGAAGTTGGTTGGAAAGAGCCATGAAGATAGACCTGGCCTTGGGTCTTTCTGTGCCACTCGTAGTTCCAGCTGTTTTTTTTTTCTTTAGCACTTTGTTTAATTTGAAATAATAATCAAATATATATATATATATATATATTCATTTTTATTTATGAAAATTTATTAGGTTAGTAACAATTATAATATTGAGTGTGATGTTATGTTTATGTTATTCTCTGCTAAAAAAATTGATTTTTTATCTTGATGGCGATTAATGACTTTGTATATAATTGTAACAATATCCATAATTATTCTTTAGGTGAGTTAATTTTGTAGCTTATGCCAATGATTTAAATATTCTACGTGAAATTTTCAGAATGTTGTGAAAGCAACTAAAATAAATGATTAATATACTTTTGTAAGTATTCAAGTTACCTTTGTTAATACTTAAGACATTAATTTTTATTAATTTATCCTGTTTAAACTTTTTTTTTTCAAAAATATAAGTGACCATGGTAATGCCATTTACTTCAATTGTAAATTTTATGAATTAACTTTATTTACTTTCAAACAGATTTTATAAACAAGTTTACGCAATGAAAATAAAATCTATATTATATCACTTTTCATCTAAACTAGAAAATCAAATCTTTCTGTATTAATTAACTTAAAATAATAACTGTCTGCGTAAAATTTACGATGAGTTTGTTTACTTAGCACAAGAATACTTACTCTTTTTTTAGATGTTTGTTTATTTTTTTAAGAAAATAAATAAATAATTTACATATGGCAATTAATTCATTGCCAGAGAAGTACAAGTAGTTTATTCTTCCTTATCTAACCTACAGAAATTTCATTTATATGTATTTGTATAATCGTCTCTCATATTCAAAAAATCTTAAACATATAAGATAAATTTTATTGGATTTAATAAGAAAAATATACACTCTAACGTCTAATGCAAAATTTTTAACAATTACTCTTTTTTAATTTTGGCAGTGATTTTAAGGACTAACATAAGATAATGAAAAAAATTGGATATAAAATAACAATTAAAAAGGTAAAAACATTGTTTCTTAAATACTCATCCTTATCCAATGCAATAAAAGCTAAATATTATTAATTTCTCACTACCATCTATTGGTTTGTACAATTATTGGGTTTTGTTTAGAGAAAAAAAGGACACCGCAGTGACGTCATCCTATCTCACTGTCAAACGTCATTGCTTACTGAAGATTGCAGTCCAGTCAACATCTGTAATATCTTCAATACCTCGTTTCATCTTGATCATGCATCAAATTATAATATATCTTCTCATACGAAAAATAATAAAAATATATTACGTGAAATACAATATTTAAATCTAATTTATTTATAATAATGAAATCTCAAAAAGTTTTGAATATATTTATCTGTTTAAGTATTTTTATTTTTATATACAAATAAAAACACATAAGTTTAGACGTATGTCTATATCCATTTTTAAGTATTTTTATTTTTATTAAAATTATTATTAAAATAAAAAAAAATTTTACTAAATTTATAAAAAGTAATTTATAATAATAAAATAAAATTAATAGTAAAATGTATACATATAAAAAAAGTTACCAAACTATTACCAAAAGTTATTTTATTAATTAATAATTATAAATATACTATATTACACTAATAAAAAAAGACAAGTTATATTGAATTTAGTTTGTGTATTATTAATGGGAGTTTTGTTTAGTTAATTTTTACTAACATAAAATGCAACTCTATATTTTTTATGTAAATAATATTATGGAGGTAAAATGATTGTTTTAATCACAATGATAACACCATCGAAATGGGAAACGCGTAAAAGAACGAGGACACTAAACTGATTTATAAAAATACAAATATACAATATTAATTAAGGTTAAATATAATTTTAGTTAATGTAAAATTATTATTTAAAATTTTAAAATATTATTTTAAAAATAATGGATATAATTTTTTAATTTCATCTTGTTAAATCTTTTTTTATGAGTTAAATTATTTTTAAGACTAATATTTAAATTAGAATATGTCAAATTGTGTACATGATAAAAAAATATAACATAATTTAATTATTATTCATTTATTTTTAAAGTTAAAAATCAAGTTATATCAAATATTTAAACAAGAACGAATTACATTTTTACACTAAAATTTAGCGATTATATTGATTAGATTAACTCAGATCATCAAATATCGTGTTTTATAAATTAAAATAATTAAAGTATAATATTATTTAAAAACATAATCGACCTTAGTATTTACCTGCTAATTTCTTATATGACTTAAATAATAAACTATAGAGATGTCGCTTTTATCCATAGAATATAAAGTTGTTTATTTCAGATAAGATTATCTGGTATCAGGTTCCGAACTGAGAACTGTTAATGAAGTTATGCTTATAATCCCAATTAATTTTACATAACACGTGCTTAAACTTTCTATCTTTAAAATGAAAGTTAACAAAATTACACTATACGAAGATTAATTATGAACCGCCATAATTTTTTTTAAAGACAACAACAAAATCAAATTTTAAAAAATCTTGCTAATAATATTATCAGGACTGTATTTGAATTAGATAATGCTTTTCATAGAATTATGTTAATTCAGTACGTGTGAGTTATTGTAAACATTTGTTTATTTTTTATTTACACAAAAATCAATTTTCTGAGAATAATCACTACGGATAATCAATTCAATAATTTTGATACAACTTTTCATTTAGTCTGTATTTATTATTAAATAATTTTAAATAAAAATAAAAAAATTTAATAAAAATATAAACGTATAAAAAATCAAATTATATTATTTATTATTTTATAAAATAAACATTTATATTTTAAAATGAAAGTTAAAAATTAATTCTTATAAATGTTCAAAGACGCCATCCAATTAAAAGACAAAATAATTGTCGTCTCCAAGGGTTCCAAATCGATGATGGATATGTAATAGAAACAGATAATCGATAAGAAATAAATAATTGGAGACTGCAATTAAATCCTCACCGTTCATTCACTCTTTTTAAATTCATATCTTATAATATCTTTTAAAATATATTCTCAAACACATTACTTTTCATTCCAAAAAAAATTATCTAAATGGAAGAGTGAATTTTTTTCTAATAAAATTATTTTAAAAATAGTATATTTATATTATTGGTAAGGCTTAATTGAAATTTAAGTATCTCGTTGAAAGTCAAATATAATTTAAAACTTCTTTGTATGTATAAAAGGTTAAGAACACTATTCTCAGTTTCAGAAAGTTGATTCATTTTGTTTCTCACAACTATTTCCTTTTCTTCTCCTTCCTCCATAGCCTCTTCCAAATCTAGACCAAAAGAAACAATTAAAGCAACAGAGAAATTCAAAGAAAAACCAAGAGATAGATACTGAAAATGAATAACATGTTTTATTCTGAATCCCAGAGTGTCTCAGAAAAGAAGAAGAGAGAGATAATGGAAGAAATTATTAAGGGTGAAAAAGCTGCTATTGAGCTGAAGATTCTGCTTCAGAAACCCTCTGAGAGTGAACCTTTGCTCTCTTATCACCAACTCGTGGCCAGTGTCCTCTCATCTTTCACACAATCTCTTTCTATTATTTACTCTTCTTCTTCTTCAGAACCCAGTTCAGCAGATGGGGTGCCTCATCGGAATCTTCTGAATCCCACCGGATATATCTCGCCGGAGACCGGTTCCGGCAATGATCCAACGTCTGGACATTGCAGTGAGAAGAGATCCCAAAAGGGTGGGAGAGGTCGCTACATTAGACGGTTAACTTCTTCACATTTTCTCTTTCTCGATCACCATACGCTGCTTTTCTTAATCACACCGACACATATGTTTTGTAGTTCAAACAACAAACCCTTCTTTGGTCTCACAAATTTGGTTAAGGTTTGAGGATTTGGGAAGTGTACGAAACACATAGAGAGTGTGTCATGTTTAACGTTCATTAAAGTTTTAAGAATAGAAGTTGGATTTTCCTAGGTTATAACTTATACATATATATGTTTTATTTTATTATTTTTTTATATATATATATATATATATATATATATATATTTTACATGATGATTTCTGTTAGTTGAGGGTCAGATCCAAGAGGGTTAATATATATAACTCCTTGCTATTTTTCAAACATGCATTTTACAGATTCTATGTTATGTTCTCTTTTCTTTATACATATATCTAAAACATGTTTTATATTCTTTATATTAACACATGTTGTGTTCTGGTTTGTTGTTGTTGTTGTGTAGCAAGGGTGCACCGACAAAGACTACACTGTCTTGCACCACTGATGATAAGTATGCATGGAGGAAGTATGGACAAAAGGGAATCCAGAATTATAAATATCCTAGGTATATTGTATATCGTTTTTTCTTTATGATCTTATTTTTATATTTTATTCCAAAACACGATCATCTTTATATACCTTTCTTTGGTGTCTTTCAAGTTGAATATAAACAAATAATTTTGTATAATTCTGTATATAGGAGTTACTTCAGGTGCAGTTACAAACATGATCAAGGTTGTAACGCGACCAAACAGGTGCAGCTGGAACAAGAAAACCCACGTATGTATCGAATTACGTACATCGATCTTCACACATGCAATGATATTCCTAAGGTTACACACAAAACCGTAGATTCTTCCACTGGGGAATCGTCTCTTCTGCATTCTGATCGTGGCTCCAATGAAATGGATCATCTCATTAGCTCACCAAACTTAGCTATGAAACCAGAGTTTCCCAGAGAAACTCACACATCAAGTGATCTTCATGATCACAGGTTATTAGAGTCTAGCATGTGGTTAGAATATTGGAAGGAATCTGAACCATTCAACTCTACCATAATGCCCTTAACGAAGGCATCTGATAACAGTGCAGAAAATGCGTATTCATGTGCAGACATTCAAAATCTGGACATGGATTTTGGTGGGGTGGCATCTGTTCTTTTGGACTCTCACTTTCACTTCGATGAAGATCTGTTCTTTTAGTAATATTGTTCTTGGTTTCCAGTGCTTTGTTGTTGGGATGGAGATTGTTGTATATGTAAACATTTTTCTTAATAGCATCATAATAATTGTCATTGGAGAAGAATACATATAATAATATAGTTGATCAATTTGTTCCTCCAATAATACTCCATCTTCTATACGTTCTACTGAACATTATTTGTAATATTTTAATTTCACGTATTAAGGCTGGCTGAATTATTACAAATCAGATATTAAGTGAAAACAAGGTGACACTAAGCTCTTAACTAAATTGCTTCACACAGACTATACATCACACAGGTTGCTCTGCACAACCATCCCTAACAAAATTCATCTTGAATTCTTAAATGTCACATGCAAAACCAAAACACTTCACACACAGTATATTTCTTAAAAGACCAAAAAGAATAATAAAAAATAAATATATTTTGTTTAATATTTTTATGAGAAAAGATTGTACACCTCTTCGTCCTGAATCCACTCTGATAGTCAAACATACCAGAAAAGAGAGAAAGCAAAAAAAAAAATTTTAAAAGTTTTTATTACGAAATGAAACTTTAGTTAATGTCAAATATATTTATAGTTCAATTATAAATAAAATAATCGAGTTTTATCATTAAAACCATTTACTATTCTTAAATTATTTTTTAGTTCTTAAATTATTCATTCAATTTAAAATATAAAATAATTTACAAAGAATCATCTACAAAATAGAAATTTTTTTTTTTTTATTAAGTGTTTCATAAGTATGTAAAATTTTCCGTTTTAAGAAGTGTGAAGTTGGGTGGAAAGAGAAATTAATGTAGAGCCTATAGTCTCCGTCTTCTTTTGGTCTTTGGTCTTTGTTTTATTTTTTTCTTCCTTCCTTCTTTCTTTCCACGTTTTTTTTTTTGTCTTCAATAATAAGACTTTTTTTTATTTATTTTTTTACTCATAATATCGTTAAAGTATCAAAATGTTTTATTGATTATAAACTAAAAAAATCATAAAATATAATTTTAGATAATACGTTTTTGTAAAAAAATATAATTGTTCTTTTTCTTAAAATTAAATTGTACCTTAAAATATACCTTCTGAGCACAAACAGATGGACTCATAGTTATTGTATGAGGGATAATAAAAGTAAATATAATATATTTATTTGATTTTTTCAATAAACATGTTTATAAATTATAAGATTTATCTAATAAATTGTACAACACTATTTAATAAATTCTAAATAAAATGGAAATTTCTAATATGTTATATCTCTCTCTGGAATCAGTGTAGAAAAATGGAAATAAATGATGTTAAAAATCCTTCGTATACCAGCGAAACATCAATTAACCAAAAAAAAGAGAGTAAAATAAAAAAATAATAATATTAATTATTTTTTTTATATTTTATTTATTAATAGTATTATTTGTTTAATTATATTCTAACATTCTTAGAGAGAAAATTCTTGTTATTTCTATTTTGATTACTCATTTGTATTTATTTTTACAATTAAAAATGATATAGAACAGAGAACTCAAAACACTTTTTATGAACTAATGTGTTTGATATGGTTATAATTAAATCAGCTTCAACTAAGTCTAAAAATTTATGTTTATAATTGTTTCTATTTTTATTGGTAACAATAAATGAAATTATGAATAAATAAAATTCTGGTTTACTGAATAATTTTTTTGTGATGTCTAAAGCTAATGTTTTTTCTATTATATTAATTTATGATTTAATATATTTTTATATTTTCAATGCATCAAATTGTTATACTTAAAGTTCCAAGTAAAAATGGCAATGAAATTGACATATGAGAATGAGAAACAAATATATTAGAAACTCAATTACTCATGGTATTATCTCCCTTGACTTTGTCAGGTCGGAAAGAAATTGCAGATTTGCTTATCAAAAAGTTGATGCATCAACAACAAGAATTTAAGTTGTCGAGGGGAATGAGACTATAGTCCATAAATTAGTTACAACAATGGACACACATCTCCATATGAATGGCGATCTCATGGAATGAAGTTCAATGGGCAACAACGAAGTTGTTGTTGATTAAAGTACACAAAATAATTTGATTAAATTTTATATCTCATTCCTATGGTGAAGTGTATTATAAATTGTGGCAATAATTAGATTGAGATATATGCATTATTATGCTTACATATGTTTTTATAAAATACCTCTTAATAAACCAAATGATAATCAATTATTGTAGGGGTGTGAGTCACAAACCACCCTTTGAGAGTTTACCTAGTGAGTGTGATGGTGGGACCGCCATTGTGAGACATGGACAAGTCTCTAAGTGACATTCATGAAACAAGATACATGCGGAAGGTTGTAACATGCACCCACTGATTAGAACCTATATAATGAACATCAATATTGTATGTGTTATTAACTAAAACCCGATCACAGGAGATATAGCTCAAGACAATCAAGACTCCACATTTTCTCGGGTGGAAGTTTATAAGCACTAGGTGTAAGGCTCAAATCTGGAAGGTTCCTTACACTGAATTACAATATTTTGTTTTAAAAGATAATATATTTTGTTTTATTTCATTTTTTTATATTATGTGGGGGACTGTTGGAAATATTTTAACATAATTTAAAAATAAATAATAAAAATAAAAATTCTATTGTTACTCATATTTTTATGGACCTTCTAATTTTATGGGTTAATGTTATTTATGATTAACGACTATATTTTTTATTCCTATTTACTCTTGTATCTCCTTGTCTACCTCTAAATACCACCAAGTGCATGAGGGAAAATACAACAAAAAAGACAACAAACACTAGAGTTTTCTCAAAAGTGTTCTTCTTTTCTTCTCTATATCTCTTAAAACAGTGGTGTTCATAAGGTTCGAAGATCCTTAGCTGCACTTGATCGATCTGACGGGTTGTTGTATATTGGGAGAGAAGCGCATATGATTTTGTTTTACCCTGTGCAGTAGGGACGTTTTCTCTCTAAGGATAGCGTTATGCGTGCCTCAATCCAGACTATTTCTACTCCTTACCTCATTTATCTTCTATCTATTATTTATTGTTGTTATAAGAATTATTGGGTCTTTGATTAATATCCTTGATTCACATACATGTTAGTATTATTATTGTTCTAATAATTATTATTATAATAATTTTATTATTAATAGTATTATTTGTTTAATTACTTTCTAACATTTAGGAATAGAACTTGGTTCATTAGTAATCTTAGACTCTTAAAACTAATGCATGATTTCACTTGTTGATGATTCAAGAGATTGGAACTTGATGAATGATTATAGGCTCAAAGGTTATATGAATAGAATTTGAGTATTCTTGTGAGTTGATTTTAACATGTGTATGTGGAATTGAGATAATTTAGAATGCATGAAAATGAAGTGATTGAAGTCTAATCTTGATAAATTGTAAATATATTATGTTAATTTCTTATTGCACATCAACTTTTGATAAAATACAAAAAGAATTTCTTAATGTTTTTGTGAACTTTGTGTCTAATTGAGTCGTGAATTGTAAAAATAGCCATGCGTTGTATAAATTTCTTAGGAAAAAATGATAAAATACTTATTACTTGTTATGTGCGATCGACACACTTGTCATGTTAGTTTTCACTAATAACAATAAACCTTTATGATTTTTTTTATTACTTTAATATGATATTATAGAAGAAATCAAACTTTGTTTTCCCTTTGAAATAGAAGTTTCATTCTGCAAGATGTACCTTTAGCGGCCACCTCACTCTACAAAACATCATCATTTCGTTGGAACACAAAATGACTTTTCACATGAAATTAAACTTTTCATTTACAAAAATTAAAAAAATATCATAGTTCTTTAAATGGTCTTCTACACAACTATTTATTTACAAACATTTGCATATACCTTTAAAACTAAGGAAGATAGTTGTGACTAAAAGTAAAGGTTAAAAAGACAATCATCAAAAACCAAAATAAAATTATTTCCAAATTGGAATATAAAAGGAGAGAAACACTTTTAAATTTCGGAGAGTGGATACAATGTTAAATTTAAGAGACTAAAAACATCAACTTTAAATTTTAGGAAACAAAAGGAATAATAATTAATATTTCTTACCAATGATATTATACTCATTAATCACCTTGCTAATAACATCTATGTCAGCAAAGCAAGTACAACTAAAATAATAATATCAAAAATTAGTTTTTATTTTATTATTTTAAGGTCATCTAAAAGTGCTATACTAATTATATTTACTTTTTAAATAATTTTAAAAAGCTATTGATAATATTATGAAACTTTTTGTCGAGTCCAGATTTTTTAACTTTTTTCTTCTGTTATATCAACTAAATATTAAAAATACACTATATTAATATTTTAAATATATTTTAAAATGTTAAAACGTCAAAATTAATGATAATTGATATATTATAAAGACACGTTAAAGTAATAGCACAACAATACTCAGAATCCAAATTCCTTATTGCCACATAACTTCTCTCTTTAGACTATTTTTTTTTATCTTTTTCTTCTGATATTTATTCCCTTCTATTTGTTTCCTCTATTTCCATCTCTACCTAAATCCAAACTCTACTTTCCTGCTATTCATATCTTCCACAAAACAAAAAAAGATTGACGAGTGAAAAACTTGTTTTTTTTTTCATGAAAGTGAAACGTTTTCTTGAGTGTGACCAATGGAGTTGGCATGATCGATGTACCCAACTCCAGTTTCTTGTAGGAAAGGTAATAGGTGATGTGATGGAGAAATAGAAAACAAAACATTGGATATAGATAAGAACCAAAATTGTTGAATCACATCTTTTAAACACTAGGTCATTTTGTTGAATCTTTTAATATTGAATTAACATGCAAACATTTTTTTTATTAAATTAACATCTAACATTTTTGTGTGTTTTTATATTGAATAAGCTATAACACATGGATCTGCTAACAGATTGCAGAATGAGGGAATGAGAAAGTGTTCACACTATTATTCATGGAATTTTTTTCATGTATTATTGTTATGATAGTAACTTAAATAACGTGTTTTGACATTTTCAGCCATGTAGAGGAGAAATTTTGACTTAATGTTTCCATGCATTCAGTCACTCTCTACTCTTTTGGCACCTTTGCAAGTGAAATTATGTATGAATTGTTAAGAAATAAAGTGTAAATTAAAAGTCTCATTATTTAACATCAAAATAAAGGATAAAAATACCTCATTTTGGATTCAAATTAATCTTATATTAATTCTTTTATATAGATTCATTCATGCCTGTAAATCTTCAATAACTCTCTGATGTTTGAAATATTGTCGCTCGTCTAATTTAATCACTAAAAACTTCTCTTTATATATATAATAACATATTATACTATATGAATTTATATTGATAATTTTATTGACACATAAATTTAAATTATATTTTTTATTAAAATTAAATAATTATTGATAAATAAATAAATTATAATTTAGTTAAAACTATAACTTTTATAATTTTCTTAATTTTTAAAAGTTATAAATTAAATTATAACTTTTTAGACAATTATATGTAATTACAAAAGTCATTCAATCATATTATATCCTATCATTATTTAGTTTACTATCTAATATGTTTATTATATCATGTTTTGTATTTTATCATATCTATTTGACTACACTAAACCATTAAAATGTTATTTTATGTTAATTGTAATAATTGATTACGTTATTTTGATATTTGTTAATTTTTTACAGTTAAGGAATTTGTATGAATATCTGAATATCACTTTTCGATTTTTGTGTTTTATGTTTTTTAGTTTTAGTTCTCTGTGCTTGCCTATCGTTTTTTGAGTTTTTGAGTCAAACTTTTGGAAGTGTTTTTGGCTGAAATTTCTGGAAGTCTTGTGTGAGTCAGTGAGTGAGAGATTGATTTCTAATCTTTTGAAACAATGTGACCTATTCTTTGTATTCTTTTCTTTTTTTACAACCATGCTATTTCTCTATTCAATTCAACTATTTTTTATTTAGTATAATGTATTATATAATTCAGATCGGCCAGAAGGTAAGCATTTTTTAATTAAATTAATTATAAAATTATATTTAAGAAAAAAAATTAATTTTTTTATTTTAATATATTTCTAACTTTATGTTTGAAAATAAAATTTAAATAAATTACTATGAGTGTCAATTAACATTTATTGGCATTAAAAGTTATATTAAATGAGTTAAGACATGTTTTCAATAAATTATAATTTTATTTAAGAAAAAAGGAATAATTATTTCTTTTTATTTATATCTTATAATCAAATTTGATGTATATTTTGTTCTTTTATATTTATATAACTTTTTATCTAGTGATTTCATTCCTTGTCTTTTCTTATTTTCATTTATTCTAGAGTTTTTTTTTTTGTGTTTTTTTTTTTTAGTGTTTTGACAATGGTTGTTTGTGTATTAATCTTTTTATCTTCATCTTTGATTAGTATGTTTTTTCTTTGTATTTGTGTTGTTGTTTTTATTCTATTTATTGAATTCGTATAAGGATTAAAAGTGTAATTCTTTTGTCGAGATTTATTTTTAGGTATTTTTCAATTCATGGGTTTTAAAAAGTTTTGTACATATATTTTGACAGAATTTGAATTTTTGTTTGAATTAAATTGCAAAACTATTAATTAGGTAGCTGTGCCTTTTGGTGGATAATAAGATGAAATTTCTAATGAAATAAACTATTGAATTGGAATTTTATAAACAGTTTGAAAGTTAAATAAAACTAATTAAGATGATTTTACATAAAAAAAACACTTAAAAGATAAATTTTAAATAAAAGACATAATTCGAATGATTTGTCTCATTTTACCACCAAAACCCCTAATTGCAAAAGTGTAGGTCTACAATGAATAATGCAGTGTGGGTCACCTCATATGCTACAACTAGAGATAAAATTTCAATACATCCAACAGGTAATTTCTCAAGTTTATTTTAATTCAAGATTGAAAATACAGTAAAATAAGGTTATATAATGCAAGAGGAAAAACTATTAATATTTTGGATTAAATTCGGACCATTGTGTTGAGTTCTCCTTATTATATGGGTCAATTTCTTATGTGAACTAAAATTGTTGTTGCATAATCTACACATGTGGGTATGGGTATGACATTCTTTTATTAATGTCTGATGCAACCACTGTTATTTTTAACTCTAAATTGTTAGGAGAAAGAGGGCATTCTTTTGTTAGAAATGAGAGTAAACAAGGAACACTTTACGTATGATACTTTAGGTTTTTCTTATGTCTGTTTTAGGTCAAAATAATATATGTAAATTTATATTTGTTGCATTGATAATATAAGTAAATTTTTTGCCTATTTTTCCTAAATTCTGGACAAAATTTATTTCTGTTATCACATTAACCAAAATAAAGTTGTGTTTATTCAAGTCTTTACAGAAGTAAATTTCGGAGTATTTTCATCATTTGTTTGATATTTCTCTTTTATTTATTTATTTTCATCATGGTTATTGAATCACAAATTATATTGTTTATTTAAGAACTTAAATTTTGAATTGTAAATCATACTGTATGGTGCATCTTAAGATTCATAAACATTAATAAATGCAACACATACTTAAAATTTTAAGATATCTAAATATGCAAAGAAATGATTAATAACAAAACAAATCATCATCAAATAGAGTAGTTGTATCCATGTGTATTTACCAAACAACTTCATAATTTCAGCAACACAACCTTCAAAATGCAAAAAAGCAGTATGGTTGATTCATAAGATTTCTTTAACTATCGCTATATCCTACTAAACAAATTATTCATTATAGTCATCCAAAAAGTAGGTGTTGTTGTTGCTAGTTGCATACTTACTATATATAGACTACAATTGCTTGCTTGTATACTAAACAATCTTAAAAAAACTTTCCATTCTAATAATTCATAATTCATTCTCTTTCCCTCTAAGATCTACTCAAGTCATCTTTATCTTTTATTGAAAGTTCTTCTCCTTCGTTAATGCTTTAACTCCTTCTTCATCTCTTACTATGGATTTTCCATTTTTATCAGTCTTGGCATTTAAGTTTCTAAGACCTATATTAGCATAAAGAAAAACAAATAAAGTTTAGTTCTAGTTTGTTGAACACTCAAGTTCTAACTTCTAAAAATTATGAATAGAAGTAAGTACCTATCTTCCCTTTCTTTTTTTTTTTTTCCTTTTTCTTTGCCTAGAGCTTCCTCTTCAACAACTAAACACTCATGTTCATTCATCCACGAGGAATCAATAGGTAAATAAGGATTTTCTTTTCTATTGATCCATTCATCATCTGTTTCAATATACAACAAACATATAGGATCATAAATTTTTCCCTTCTTTCTCTTCTTTACTCTTTTGTCTCAACTCAAATTGAAGATTGTACATTACATAAACAACAACATTTAATCTTTGTTGTTCCAATCTATTTTTTCTTTTAGTATGGACTTGGTTAAATGTGCTCCATTTCTTCTCATACCTTGTTACACTACATTTGAAACTCAAATTTTCATGATTACCTTTTCTAACTCTTTACTTATCCTAATACAATCCTATCCAGGATATATATATATATATATATATATATATATATATATATATATATATATATATATATATATATATATAAAAAATATATAAAAAAAAATAGAATATATATATATATATAACAAATGTAGGAAAAAAAATAGAGTAGGTTAAAAGAGAGAGATTTGGAATAACATATATTAGAAGAAATTTTGACATTTTAAAATTGTTTCTAGTATGTCACTTAAATCAACAAATTAGGTAATGAGATTAAACTCTTTTTTATATGAATTTTAATAAATTTATATGTATTTTTATAAAAAAGAAATTCTTTTTAATTATATATTAATTATTTTCATTTAACTTATTTCAAATTCTTATCGTATTTATTTATATTTATATTATTTAATTTATTTTCAGTTTTGCATGATCATATTTATTTGTTTAATTTAATTTAATTTATTTTTAGTATTTGAAAAAGTTTATTTCAAAATATATTTCATGTATTCAAAAATATTTGTTATGAAAATTCTATTTTGGGTATATTCCAAAATAGAAATACTGGAAAGCTAGTTTTAAAATATTTCAAAACAGGTAACTTCGGAAATCACTTTTGAAGAGGTACAATGGTTTTTTTTTCAAGAAAATTATGGAGTGCAATTAAAAATTATGGGGTGCAGGAAATAAAAGTCCTAAATTAATCCCCATAAAATTGATCAGTTTTATAGAAAACTTAAAACTACGCGATAGTTCAGTTTAAAAAAAAAAAAAACTAAATTGTTCGTTTCAATAAATTGTTAGTTTTGATGGCTTAATGCGGTCTACATTCTCCTAAACTTGTTGAATGAATTAAATTGCATAATCGAAACACAATACTTGTAAGTATAAAAAGGTAATAAGAAAACACCTGTTGATTACCATGTAGTTGAAGAATAAAATCTTTTACGATCATACAAACTACACTAATTAAATCATTACAATAAAAATTTGATATGCATAATTTCAAAAAAGTAATGATTTATATCCAGACGGAAACAAATTTCTTAAAGTAGTTTATTTAAATAGTTTGTTTTTCACAATAACAATAGAAAAAATTACTATCAAACCCATTGTTTATCAAATTTACCATAAAAGAGAATTAGAATCCTCAACTCATGAATAGCATATCCTAAACACTGCTCGAAAAATTGAATGCCTAAAAATATATATATATATATATATATATATATATATATATATATATATATATATATATATATATATAGTACCGATGGAGGTATAATAATTTAGACAAGTAAATGTAGTTTATAAAGTAATTCAGTTTTAAGCAGTTTCAAACAGTTGCAAATTCCAAAAGCAGCATGGTTTTATTCATAACATTCAGTTTGATTCTAACAAAGCACATTTCTAGTTCAATAAAGCCTTTTATAGTTTTAAATCAATTTATTTTGCCCAACCCTACTTTTACATGTGATTAGAGAATCCATAGAGTAGATATAAGACAAAAATCATCAACTGGGGCAAAGATGCTAGTAAAAACGTTCATATCAAAGAGAGTTGCACAAACAAATGACATTCATCAGAGTGATGCAAATTTGTGGCTCCAAGTATCGTCATTTTAAAGAAGTATATGCATTGAGGTGAGATTTGCATGATCCAGAATGTAATGACTGTATGGGGCAAAACCCGGAATGTTCAAAATTTTGCTCACCAAGCCTTCAGACTAGAAGCACAATGGTGAAAAGAATTGAGTACTTGAATTTCTTATAAGCAGCAGTTAAAAAGCAGCTGATAGATAAGGGGTGTGCTGAAAGGTTTCATACTTCTTCAACCTATAATGAAAATTAGTCATCAACCGAATGTGTAATCTCAATATTGAACAAATATAGTTGCTCTTAAATGAGGGTCAGAATAACCTGAGGGAGGCTCATTAACTCAAAAACAGCTTTCTTAGGAGTAAGTTCATTGTCAATAATACGAGCAACTGCTGTCAAGACTGGCATCTTTACATTATATTTCTGCGCCAAAGCAATCACAGCTCCGGCTGTGGAGACACCTTCTGCTACCTGCAGAATAAGGATAAACATTTTGGAAACTTGCCACATGCTAGAAATTTTGGAATGATCAGATGCACTTGGAAGCTTCTTAGATACCTGATTCATGGAGCTGAGTATGTTCTCAAGCTTCTCACCTGATCCAAGTCGCACACCAACTGTTCTGTTTCTTGAAAGATTCACGAAACATGTAAGCATTATGTCTCCAGTTCCTGACAGACCAGTTATTGTGGTAGGTTTCGCACCCATCTTCAAGAGATAATTTGAGGGAACAGAAACAAGATAGGCAGAACACACGTCAGGTTCGTTGGAATGTTAGAAATTCTACATCAATTAGAGATATGACTAGATTATGTATAAGTGAGTATAAACCTTATATTATAAACTGGTTTTGTAAAATTGAGTCAAGTTTAAAATATACATCTTAAGATGATATCAAAATCTATCCTAACAAAGTTTGTTTGGCTTATATGTCAATGTCACCTTCTATTGGACACCAAGAAATATCCAGTCACATGTTCAAAATATTCAATCCTTGACACAAAGGGATGGTCGGAAATCTTTCATTATACGTCAAGTTAAGCCCACTTACAGGAAGAAAATGTGCATATGTACACCAATATAGGTGTCTACTATTGTATTTAAGTAAAATACATACATATATATACACACACACACACATATAAAGTAACATCAAAACCAAGATCTCCATTGAAATGGCTATAAACCATCAGAGCTCTATTCTCCGTACTGTGTTAGCCATTATATGCATCATTGACTCTCTGCCTTCAGAAAATTAGACATTGCATAAAGTATTGCTCTTACAGTTATCGGAGTGTTGATAGTAGACAGCCATTTAAGAGGAAAGCAATTTAGTCCTCTATGGAATGATTACTCCGAACAGAAAAAGGGAAGGGAAGGACAGTTTCTACCATGTGCAAAGAATTCTGAGAACTGACTTAATAGAGGTCAACTACCTTTGTTGCAAGCCACCGTATCTCCGAACAGCCTTGCGAGACAAGAGCAGCCATTGAGTTGTTACCAAGATTCATACCTTCTACTATCCCAGCTGCTATTGCAAGCACATTCTTGAGTGCACCAGCTATTTCAACTCCTGTAACATCACTGGAGTTATCAGAGATTACAAGCTGAACATTTGCACCAATATACCATACATAAAACAAACAGAAGGTAGGACATAATAAAAGTATGGGAGAAAGCGTACACTAAAGAGGAAGACAAACTAGTTCAGAAGGGAGAACAGAAATGAAAGCAAATCATTTACATAATCAATGTCATGTATGAATCTAGTGAAGGTCATCTACCTTGATGTGCTGATTCTTAAATGACTTGAAGCTAGTAGTTGCTGAACTGTATTTGCCAATTTTTTGTCTTTTGACGCCACCACCATTGCTGTTATTAGAAAATGAAACCAAAAGGCAAATTTGACTGACTTTCATCTAATAGATGCAATCAAAGAAACAAAATGTGCACACACATGTAGCAACATCATTGTCACCTGTGGGTAGCTTATCCATCAATTCCAGAGCAAAAGAAGGCCCTGATAGTGCAACAAAAGGTTGGCGAGGATTTCGTAGTGCTTGAGGAATAATTTGAGCCATCATCCTCAGTGTATTCAGCTCTAGGCCTTTACTCAGAGAAATGAATGGCAAGCCTGGATCAACATACTCTGCAACACTCTCGAGAAAAGATGCACTGAACTGCAATAGCAGAACCAAAGAATTAGACAGTCATGTCTTTTACAAATTTCAAAAGCTATAAGAGTCATCAAACGTATTGCATTTGACAGCAAAGATTCAAACTTAATGAAGCATCATACCACTATTAACGATTAGTATGAATACACTTACCCATAAGTGCCCTTAAGAGAAGAAAACAAAAAAAATTAAATTAAACTTTTCTCTTATGTTAAAATCAATTTATGCATTTCGTCTTTTAATAAAATCTCTTCCTCTAGCTTTTAAAAAAATTACAAACATACACTGATTTTAGCTTAAGAAAAAACAATCAAAGTTTGATTATTTTTTCCATTTTCGTCTTCAAGTGTATTATGAAGAATTCTATTCAAACCGTTATGTCATTGATTTTAACTAATGAATAAATGCTTGATTCATTTTGCTTTTTATTTTCTTTCATGGAGAGAAGGTTACCCAAAACACCTACTAATTTTCTATAATAATATGCAATGATTGACAAAGTAAAAAATAATCAACAAATTTAAACGACCTGAACAGGTACAGCATGGAGGCAGTAATCAGCACCAAGCAAAGCAGATTTGGCATCGGTCGTGGCAACTACATTTTCTGGCAGCCTATGATCTGGAAAGTACTTACTGCCCAACAAAAGAATACAAAAACAGTCACCTACAGATAACAAAATTAGATTACCACAACTCACAAGTTATCATGTACTTGTGCAGATTATGAGCACAGACAAAAAAAGGTTACCAATTAAAATGGTTCTCATTGATAGACAAGCAAACTTGAGGGTCCCGAACCAGCATATTCACCTCTAACTCAGCCTTTCTGTTTGCCACATGTGCAGCCATTGCCGTCCCAAATGACCCCCCTCCAAGCACAACCACCTTTTCTCACCCAAAAAACAAATTTCTCAGCAACACTACCACACAACACACCACAATGAAACTCGCAAACACCATATCACGCTACCAACATTCAGACATAGAATCACAGGAAGAGAGTAAAATGTTTGTTATATTTTCTTTTAAGCTTAATTAAGTTTTAAACACAGTATAAATTTAATTATATTTAATTACCGTGTTGTTTGATTATGCCGTCAAGAAGAAAAATGACATAACTTTTACTTTGGTCTTAGCTGTCTCAAATTCACTGACCAATTCATTTTTCTCTCACTGATGCAGTTAAACTCTCATATTACCAACAAATTAAAGAAGATTGGAGAGGGAATTAGTGAGTTGATTCAACGAATTAGACACAAGAAGATGAAAATAATGACTATGTCATGTCTTGCTTAGTAAAATCAATCGAAATAGTTAGTTACATGAAAATAAAAAATAAATAAAAATTGATTAGTGAATGGAAAATATAACCAAGATAGTAAAAGCTTAACTCAGCGTTGTCTTTATTATTAATTTAATCAATTTCAATGCACTTACAACTATAATCAACTATGCTTCAAAGGAGCTAGTAAATTGTCTGAAGTATTCGATCAGATATAACATGACATTTAGTGGTTCACAAAATCTTAAACAGTATTTGAACGCAATGAAGCGATAAACCAAAATTGTGGGACAGTTTCTTCTATTTGATCCAATCATAATTTGAAATAAATTGCGACCTTATTGGTGCGTTGGAGGATGTCAGTTTTGGCCTTGGAGCGCCAAGACCGGGACCAACGGAGGATTTTCTCCCAGGCGACCCGAACAATTCTCCGGCGGTCACGGTTCGGGTCGGGTTGAGGATCGGAACCTGGGTCCGGGTCCTGAGGAGGAGAAGCATTTGCCACACAAGAATGAGGGTGCGTATTGCGAAGGGTGAGAAGAGTGGGTTTAGAGGGAAAAGTGTGAAACTTGGGAGGGAAATTGGTGTTGTGAGGCTTTGAAGAAAACAATGGAGTTGCCAATGGCGCTTCCAACACTGCTGCCGCCATTGTTAAAGCTTCACTTCACTCTGAGAGATTTGGGTATCTTTGTGTAAGATAAAATGCCACGCTTATTATATCCCTGTTCAATTCCCAAAGGATAGGATCATAAAATAAAATATAATATAAAAGACTTCATATTTTTTTTAAATAAATTCTTCTAATAGTTGGGCAACCAAGAATGCCTATTTTTTTATGTTTATTAAAATAAAATAATAGAAACAACATGAATATTATATATACTCTTTTCCATAGTAATTTGTTTGTAGTTTCATTATTTTCTCTGTTTTAACCTTTTTGCTGACATAGTTGATTACGCAAGGACACGTGGAATTATACAAATTTATTTTTCTCACTAATAATAAATTAAAAAACAATAAAAATCATTGACATTATATATTATCTATATCACTATTATATAGAGAGATATCATTACTATATTTTTTTATCAATTTTCAATAAATAAAAAGTAATATATTTATTTATTTAATAAGTAATTGAATAATTTTTTTAATTTCAAAATAACTAAATGACTTTTCTTCATAAAAGTAGTGGTTACATAATTTTTTCAGCAGGCTATATTTACCAAATATAATGTAATATTGTAAAAAATATTATGGGCACCATTCTTTGTATTTTATTTTTTTTATGAAATTAAGTTTACTATGTAAAATAATTTTGAAAAACGTATAAATAAACAATAAGTAATACATTTTTAATAATACAAAACATTAAACTGAAATTCTTGCATAATTTTGAAAAACGTATAAATTAGCAATAAGTAATACTTTTTTAATAATACAAAACATCAAACTGAAATTCTTGCAAGGTTTTGTAATTTTTGTTTTCTATTACTAAATCTTGGTTGTCCATTACTAAATTTTTCAATGTATTATTTTTTGTTTCTCTTGTTTATTCTCTATCACCCTTGTTAATAAATGAGTGTGATTATCGAAATTCTTTGATTTGTTTTAAATGTTATTTTTCTTGTGTTTATTGTTGATATATAATGTAGCTCTCAGTATCCAATGTATCTCACTTATTGTCTCTATTGTTCATTCTCTCTCATCCTCATTGACAAATAGGTATGATTACTGAAACTTTTTGATCTGTTGTAAATGTTGTTTTCTTTGTTTACCGCTTATATAAAATGTGTCTCTCTCATTCACTCTCCCTCACCCTCGTTGGCAAATGGGTGTGATTACTGAAATTCTTTATTTTGTTCTAAATGTTGTTTTCTTTGTTTATCACTTATATATAATGTATCTCGTGATATCCAATGTATCTCACTTCATGTTTCTATTGTTTACTCTCCCTCACCCTTGTTGACAAATTTGCCTAAAACCATTTTGCCCTTACCTCTAAATTCAATCTCAACCGCACGCATCACATTCATCATCCATGAATGTGACATCGAACCTAGGGCGTAAAAACTCTTGACTTGTCCCTTGATGCCTTCTCTCAATCCACGAAGAAACACATGTGAAATATTGGGGCTCTAGAATTTTTGGGATTTGGGCGGTCAAAAACTTGAAGTCCCTAATATATTGCTCAACGTCTTCGATCTGCTGGAGGGTTGTCAAGTGCTCGTAAGCATTTCCTTCTATCATAGTCCTTCAAGAACTCTATCCACCTTCTCTGTCTCATGTTCAGTTCCTTCTGACCAAACAGATACTTGAGGCTCTTGTGATTACTAAACACGCGGAACTGCGCACCATAAAGATAGTGCCTTCAGATCTTCAAGGCAAACATCATTGCTGCCAACTCCAGATCATGAGTGGGGTAATTCTTCTCATGAACTTTAAGTTGTCTTGAAGCATAAGCCACCACCTTCTTATCTTGCACAAACACACAACCAAGGCCCCGATGAGAGGCATCACAATAAACCTCAAAGGGTTTACCAATATCAGGGATAACCAACACTAGAGCACTCGTCAACCTTTGCTTAAGCTCTCGAAAGCTTTCCTCACACCTATCAGTCTAAGCAAACAGTTTGTCCTTCCTAGTAAACTATGTCAGAGGCGCCACTATCTTGGAGAGTCCGTCTATGAACCTTCTATAGTAGCCAGCTAGCCCCACAAAGCTCTTGATCTTCGTCACTGACTTGGGACATTCTCACTTTATCACCGCTTCCACCTTACCTCAGTTGGATCCACAGTTATGCCCTGAGTCGATATCACATGTCCCAAGAACTGCACTTCTTTCATCCAAAAATCACACTTAGATAACGTGGCGTACAATTGTTTCTCCCTCAGAATCCCAAGCACTATCCTCAGATGCTCAGTGTGCTCCTCATGAGTCCTAGAATAGATGAGAATGTCGTTTATAAAGACCACGACAAATTTATCCAAAAACAACCTAAAGATCATGTTCATGTAATCCATAAACAAAGCTGGAGCATTGGTCACACCAAAAGACATAACCACATACTCGTAGTGTCCATATCTGGATCTAAAAGTTGTCTTCTGGACATCCTCTACCTTCACCAAGATCTGGTGATATCCTGATCGCAGATCAATCTTGAAAAACACTAACATCTCATGCAATTGATCCATCAAATCATCTATCCTTGACAAGAGATATTTGTTCTTAATAGTTAGCTTGTTCAATTTTCTATAATCCACACACAAACATGAGCTATCATCCTTCTTCTTTACCAACAACACCGACGCTCCCCATGGCGACGCACTAGGCTGGATAAACTACTTCTCCAACAACTCCTTTATTTGCTTCTTTAACTCTACCAACTTCGTCGAAGCCATACAATAAGGAGTTATCGATGTTGAACATGCTTGTGCTATCAGATCAATGGAGAACTTGACTTCCCTCCTCGGGGGTAACCCTAGTACTTCCTCTGGAAACACATCCTCAAACTCACGCACCCCTAGTATCACTATTATCCTTTCATCTTTCTCAATCTCTGAGTGAGCAAAGACCATGAAGCACTGAGCGCCTCCCTTCATTTCCTTTATAACACTATGGAAAGACAACAACTCAAGCTCCTCTGAGTTGGAGAACAACAACCTCTTCTCTCGACAATCTAAGAGAACATGATTGGCAGAGAGTCAACCCATCCCCAAGATCACATCCAAACCTTGTAGAGGTAGGTAGAGAGTCAATCCATCCCCTTTACCTCCACAAGACACCTAGCACACAAGGACGATGTCCTAACCAACCCAGATGCCGGAGTAGATACCACAAGATCAAACTGCAGCTCACACACTGACAAACCCAACTCGCACACAAGACTCTGACACAAAGGAATGTTTCGCTCCATAATCAAATAACACACAAAGACGTTTACCAACAATCATACAACACCCAATAACAAGGTTACTTGAGCCTTTTGCCTCTACCCCGATCATCGCATACATGTTGCCCCCCGCTTGAGGCCTGCTGCCCCATCTTCCTTGTTGAGTCTGAATCGGGGGCCTTTCCATAGCCCCTCTAAAGGAGGGATAATTCCTTATGAAATGCCCCAGCTTCCCACAACCATGACACTTCTGCGTATTAGCCAACTGCAGACATGCACTCCTCAGATATGGTCCATTACACTAAAAACACCAAGACATTGACGACTGCTGAGATGTGAACCCCTTAGCCATATGAAGTTGCGGCCTAGCATAAGGTTTCTTCCTCTCCACAACTTTAGGTCTGGACCCAGATGATCCATTGACCTTCTGCTGCTGACTTTGCTAAGCCTCCACCTCAACCTTCATCCGCTCCATAACTCAAGCTCTCACCACCAAAGTTGCAAAGTCCTTAATGGAGAGTGATGCCACCATCAAACGAATGTCTCCTCTGAGACCATTCTCGAACTTCCTGCATCGTCATTCCTCATCTAGTGGCATGGTGTAAAAACGTCCTAAATGCTTGAACCTCTCAGTATACTCGGTTACAGACTTATCTCCCTAGGTCAACTGGAGAAAATCTACCACCTTAGCATACCTCACACTATCTGGGAAGTATTCAAACAAGAACTTCCTCTTGAAGGCTTCCCAAGTGAGCTGCACTCGCTTCTCTTCCATGACCAACCTCATGATGGCCCACCAATGCTCGACCTCTCCAGTCAACATATACATTGTGTAAGCCAGCTTGTTCTCATAAGGACATCTCACGGCATCGAAGATGTGCTCCATGTCTTTCATCTACTGGTCTTCAAGGTCGGGACTAGTTTTGCCATCAAACTTGGCAGGCTGACGCTTCAAGAAATCCTCTAGGCTCCACTCAGGGGTGGGGGTGGAGCTTGGGGACCGTAGACAGGTGCACCAGCCATGTTCACCTCCAACTATCGGAGGGCTTCCATGTGTTGCCTTTGAACAGCCTTAGAAGCCAACCTCCCAGCCTCCATTTGTTGCATCACCATATGCTACTGCTTAAGAGACACCTCATGACGCTGCATCATGGTGTTGCTTTGTTGAGTTAGGGTGCTGCCATAGCCTCAACCGCCCTTGCGATATCTGGCGCATCACTCTGAAGGGGTGGAGGAGTTACACGAGGAGGTGCCATGTCAATGGACACATGGGAGAAACCATCAGTCAAACTCGATTAAACTAGAAACTTAACTAACACAACACTAGAAAGACACATCGAAAGCTAAGCAAGCACAAGCCCACAGACCCTAAAGAACTAATACCATAAAAATGTGACATCCCAATTTTCTTAGAATAAATTTCTAATAAATGAAGTATCACATAGTTATAAATAAATAGAGCATAAGACAAGGAATATAAAGGATCAACTAATATAGTCATTCATAAATATACCAGGAAAGAAAGTTAAGGCACACCACGATGCCATGAATAGAACATAAAAGTACAATTGTTTTACAAAAGAATACTCATAGAGCAAGAAATTACAAGGCAACAGTACTCCAAAAGATGCTCCATAGAACAAGATCCAAACCATGCATGCTACACTGCAATGTTCCCATAATCTTGATGACCACTAGGGGTTTCCACATCTGCTCACACCAATAAATTTAGTGATCAATGCAAAAAGGAAAACCAAACAGAGAAACAAACACCACACAGAAAAGGTAAGCTAGAGTAAAATATTTTTGTTCATGTTATTAAGCAAGTAAATATTAAATCAGGTTATGAACATACAAAGAAATAGGCACTCAAACCATTCGATAGCAAACAAATGCAAGACTTTTTGACCCAATTATCCGAATTATATTCTTGATATAGAATTCTAAAGGAAGTATGCACCTTAGTTGGTTTCTAAACTCTGCAGAGTTTAGACACAAGGGGTTATCACCCAACCACACCACAGAGTTAATCCCATGATTATCTAAGGCCATTATTTTGACCCAGACTAGGACCTCCTGCCACTCTCACCATATAAATCATTCTACTTTATGTGAATGTGAACGATTATTAGAGTTCAAGATACCTTCCTTTATCTAGACATCTCATATATCAAGGTATACACTAACCACACCATCACCAAGAGTTTCCCATGAAACTCTTTTACCAACAACATTTCTCATGCCATCTCAAGCATTAAAATCGCATGTCAATGTCCAACCAACCAACCCATTCGTATTTCATTTCATACCAAGAATGTCAATATCACTTGAAACATACATAATCACATATTCATGCTTTTAAGAGTAATTAAATCAATCCACAAGTGAAGTCATAGAGTATGAAACCAATCTGCCTCATTCTCGCTCAAGCTAAGAGGTCTTGCCCAAGCGACAAGGTCCCCTCGCTTAAGCTAGACACTTCTCGCCTGGGAGAGAACCCGTACAGAAAACACAGGACATCATCACGAGTTCTCGCTTAAGCTAGACCATCTCGCTTGAGCAAAATGCATTGCTTAAGCCACAACTTGCGTAGGGACCAAGGGAAGTTCTCTGATATTCTCGCTTAGGCTAGAGGGTTCTCGCCTGGGCGAGAATAGCAGGATCTCTCCTGCTACTGCATGTAGCAATAAGAAATCCACCCAGAAACTCATACAACATATTTTTAGACCAATACAGACATCATCCAAGCATCACAAACACGAAACCAAACTGAAACAAGTAGAATATATATATAAAAAAAAAACATGCAAACCCTAGCTTCGCTTACTTGGACAGATGCTAGCCAATCAACACCGACACCCAAAGAAGAGCACCACAACTCCAAAGATGAACTAAGCAGTTGTAAAGTACGAATGTAAGGGTGAGAATGAGTCTCTAAGGGCAAACCCAAGACTGAACCAAGACAACTGAGCGAGATAAGGAAGAAAGGAAAGGTTAAGCATAACTTACTTGGAGGAAAATGAGCTCAACTTGCTCGAAGGGGGAAGGAGCTTAGGCCATAACAGAGCTCTCTATTTCAGCACTCTGAGGGGGGAGGGGAACAATTTCTAGAAAATGAGGCAGAATGAGAGTGAGAAGCTGAAAAGGGGGGTTCTGGAGAACTTGGTGGGCTACCCTTTGGCCTATCTAAGAAGGCCAAGCCCAAAACATTTTTAAGACGGAAAAGGGGGCTTACAATCTCCTAAATAACAAAATATTTTGACCTCGAAAATTAAGGCTTACTTTAAAACAGATGTGGATATGACTTCCTCATATGCTCCTCTAGCTCCCATGTAGAGTCACTTGTCCTTCGGTCTCATATGACTTTGACAAGATTGATGGTTTTTCCCTTGAGCTCCTTTACTTGGCGATCTTCTAAACCAACTGGTTGTACATCCACTGTTAGATCCTTCCTAACTTGTACATCCTCATCCTCCAATATGTGAGATAGGTCAGACACATACTTCCTCAACTAGGAGATGTGGAAAACCAGATGGAGGTTAGTCAACTGAGGAGGTAAAATAACCTCATAAGCTATAGGCCCGATCCTCCTCAGGATCTAATACAAACCAAGAAACTTAGGAGAAAACTTCCTTGAGCGGATAGCCCTTCCCACACCAGTGGTTCGGGTCACCCTCAAGAACACATGATCCCTAACCTCGAACTCCAAGGGCCTCCTCCTTTGATCCACATAAGCTTTCTGCCTACTCTGAGATGCCTGCAATCTATTTTTCACCAACTACACCTTTTCTGTGATCTGTTTCAACAACTCTGGCCCAACCAACACTAATTCACCATTTTGGTACTAATACAAGAGAGTCCTACATCTCCTCCCAAACAAGAGGGGGTTCTAGAGAACTTGGTAGACTATGTTTTTAAGACAAAAAAGAGAACTTACAAAATATATAT
>Ga0214545_1001457_pt1 | contig 44214 bp, 23 predicted proteins | sample CNSS4metaG_FD_160064 | JGI IMG/M metagenome (GOLD analysis project Ga0214545, IMG submission 160064) | Root nodule microbial communities from cowpea collected in UCLA plant growth center, Los Angeles, California, USA - CNSS4 | ecosystem: Host-associated > Plants > Roots > Nodule | place: USA... | reverse complement strand
TTTTAATTTTTATTATATTTGATTTATGTTTTATCATTTATTATTATTAAATGTTATACTTTATAAAAAATTAAAAAAATACCTAATTTAATAATCATATTTTTTTAATATAAACTACATATCATTTTAATTTTTTTTTAAATATTAAATTTTTCTAAATTACATATAATATAAAAAAATTAAAAAAAAATGGGAGGGGGTGCCATGGCCCCTCCCTGCCCCTCAAAACATCCGCCACTGATAAGTAGGGATGTTAACAACGTAGGTAAAGTACGAGTAGTAATTTCTACGTATCCTACTTGCTGAATAAATATTTGTTCTGTATTCGTATCCATTGCTGGATAAATATTTGTTCCGTATTCGTACCCATATCCGTACGGGTATCCGTTATGTGGGTACCCGCATATTTTTTTAATATCTACGGATATCTACAAGTGTTCGCGGGTATTTTAAAAAAAATTAATATTTAACAATAAATTTTAACTATAAATTCAAATAAAAATACAATGCATAACATTTATAAATTTCAAACAAAGTGCAAATAACTCATCTAAATCGTATTGAATGAAAATTTACAAATAAATGAAGATTTTTTAAAACCAATCGATAAAAACCAACTCATTTAAAATCAATGTGTTAATATTTTAATTATTTTTTTAAAAAATTTTACTTTAGACTAGAGTATAGTGGATACAGGTATGTACGGATACTATGATATCTATACCCGCCCCGCTAACATGCGAGTATAAAAAATACTCTACCCGTTACGTGCGGATATCTAATTTCAATATTCATTTCTTTCCCGTTGCGGGTTTTATCTACAAATGTTCGCGGGTACGAATTTTTTTGACATCCCTAGTTATAATACAGAATGTGTATGTTTTATGTAGTGGAATGTTTTTCATAGGCTATGCTTTTGAAAAAAACGTCTCTATTCAACTTAAAAAATTAAATTGCTATAAAAAATTGGTTTGAAAAAAATTTTAAATATAAAAACTAATTACAAATTTCGAAAACAATTATAACAACTCTATTAAATGTATTTATACAAATATAATAACAAAAATATTATTTTCCAAAATAAAAATTAAAGAAAAGGCCTGACTACGAAGAGGTCTCAAATTTATGTGTGTGCATTTTATTCATATCCGCATGTTATTTTGTTAAAAACATCTTAAGTTTAACTTTATTTTTCTCCGATTTCAAATGTTAATACTTTTTCAATATTCCACTATCTATACTTTATCTATATATGTACATCTATTTATAAAGTTCACTATTAATTTTTTGTGTTCTATTTATTCTTAATGAAATCACATTTCACAATATATTTATATCTTACTTTAAAAATGACCGATGCATAAAATTATATATCTCTATCTGATACTTGTCATATCTTATACATATATATTATATATGTGATGATAGGTATTAATTATTAGTATTGATATTATTATTATTACTTTTATTAATAGTACTATTATTACTATAATATATCACTATTATTTATATTAGTATTATTAGTTGTACTTTCTATAATCTATTATTTTATCTTAAAAAAATCAATATTAAAATAATATTTTTTAATTAATTTGTTATAAAGAAGAAAGAAAAATATCCATAATTAATTATTTAATTTGTTTAATATTATCAAACTCTCTTATTTAAATATTATATTTATGACTATATATAATTAACAATTAAATATAAACATCTAAATAAATTATTTATCTAAATATAGTAATGATCATAAAAAAACACACGCACCACCAAGTATATATAATGATTCTTTTAACATTAATTTTATGTATTATGTTTATTTTGTACTAGATAATATTACACAGTATTTATATTTTTCTTTAAAAATAATTGGTGAATACATATTTTATTTTAATATAATATATGACTTAATTTAATAAGTATCTCAAATTAACTATTATGTCAATTTTATAATTTAAAACAAATAAATTTATATCAAAATATTATTTTTTTAATTTGATTATTATTTTTTATATTTTATTTTTGTTATTATTAATGAAGTTATTAATAAAAATTATTATTATTATTATAAATGTTATATTACTATGTATAAATACTTTCTTTCTATGACCATTACATTAATTACATCAGAAATCAATACTAAAATGATGTTTATTATTTTTAACTAATTTATTATAAAAGATATACTTATAACAAATTATTTAACTTTTTACATTACATAACTTCCTATTTAAATATTATATTTATAACTATATGTAATTATAATGCTTAAATATATTAATATAAATATTTTATTTTTTAAATTTAATAATAATTAGTTAATTAATTTTTTTTATCACAAAATTAAAAAAAAAAATAACGATTCACGGGTCTAATACTATTTGTAGTACAAAACTAGTTGTAGTACAAAACGAAATTTCCACCGCAAGTTATATGGTCTTTTAAAACAAGCACATATCATGTTCATGCATAAAAGATTTGTGCCATAAGGTAAACTTTTGTTTCACTAATTGGTTTTAAATCATTTTTTTCAACAATTAATTTCACATTATTTAAATTATTATAAAAGTGTAAATGAAGTTTTACAACTATAATATCACTTATAATGCTACTTTTTATGTCATCTGGTTATTTTCATCTAACAACTGCTTCATATTAAAATAAATGATTATATATGCAACAAATGAGATTGGTTAATCTTAAAGCACATTGTTATTCAACATTTTTTTTTTAAATTAGTATTTTTAAGGTTATTAAAAAAAAGTCATGCATCATACTTCCAAACATCTTCAATTCTTCCAGAAAAAAAAAGGCTAGTTACTGAGACAGAAAATTCAATTTAGGAGCTCCTTATTTTCACTGGTTCCAGATAATGCAAAACCAAGTTTTTCCACTATAGACATATCAAATTAACTCATTAAGAACTAATCCAAGACTAGACAACTCTACATATGAATTTCAGGTAGAACTTCAAAATGTGCAGCTGATGCGTAAACTTGTCTTTACAAAGAAATATGATAATGAGGCAGTTTATAATGAAAAGAATAAAGCAGCATAAATGTCACAAAAACATTAAGAAACACTCTTCCACCTAATGAAGAAAAAGTAATAAACCATTGTACTCACAATACTTCAAATATTGCACAGGTCTTCAAACATTCTTCCTTAAACACAATTTCACATGTCTAAGAGAAATTGTTGAATTACAAAATCCCATGGTAATCTCACTAATGAAGACCTAGAAAAGTCTCATTCTCCACCAAAAGTCATCTTTTGATAAGATGTATTCAAGTTTTTCTAACAAAACTAACTTCCTAAAGTTCTTGTTCGTCTAATATACAAGAACAGAACACTTCCAAAAAAAACTTAGTCTAGGTTTTAATTGATATTCCATGTACATGATTTCTTAATTTGCAATTAAACTATATGATTAATAGTTTTTCAAAAATTATTGCCACGGAACAAGATTCAAAGCCCGTCGTAACTGTGAGGATTTTACAAAATTCCCTCTCTTTCTGAATTCAATGTTACAATCCTTTGAGTACTTTTTGAAAGAGAGTATCCTGTTATAATGATTTGGTACAGACTTCCAACCATCTCTTCCAAGAGCAATCTTTTCCAGAGATTTTCCATTCTTTAATAAATATTCTATCAGCTTAAATTCTTGTTCCCCATCTTTAAAATTATTCATTTCTATTACCTTAAGACGTTCAACGAAAGAGACTGGAAAAGTCTGCTTCAAAATAGAGCCAAATTCATAATCTTCACCCAGATACATGATGAACACCTGTTCATGGATCATATATTAGAACTGCAAATTCATAGCAATTAGTCATGGCACCAAAATATCAAACACCACTTACCTGTCTGAAAACAAGCACTTCGAGATTAGGTGAATTTTCAAACAAATTCAACAAAACTTCATCAATCCCATAATATTGACAATTAAGCTTTAACTCCTTCAGATTGTTGAAAGTTGAGATCACCGGTGGACAGAAATAGAGAGAGCCTTCCAACATAAAGAAAAACAAAAATTAGATAACAACGAAGAGAACCTTCCAACATAAAAGAACAAGAATTAGATAATAACAACAAAGGTCTTCTTCTATGAACTAACACTTGAAGAAAAAGACTTCGAAGTCAAGTCCAAGGCAACCAACCACATTTATTTCCATTACTCAATTTAAAACCTTGGACAAGCCAATTAAACAAAGATAACAAAAAAAACACACCTGCATAAAGTCTTCCGACAAACTCAGTGATCTCACATCTTGCAATTCAGTAAAAAAATTGGAAGCATATTGAGCTCGTGAGGAAAGCTCATCATCATCTTGCACGTGGAACGGAAACTTAGTCTCTATGACAACATCTTCGATAAAGAAGAAACTTTGAATTATATGCAAACTAAGTACATTACCACTTATGAGCAAAAACTTCATATTAGGGGAATCTAAGGTAACTTTATGCCGTCCATCGAGAGATAACAACAAAGTCTCAAGACTATCCGACTCCACGAAAACATTAAACTCTGATTCAACTCTCTCATCCCAGGAAAGCATCAGATATTTGAGGGAAGAACTCGACACACGAAGAGCTTGAACCTCCATGCCTTCTTCACTCTCATTCAAAGACCCCATATTCAACACCAGAGAATCGAGTGAAGGGCACCCTTGGAGAAGCCTCTGAACAGAATATTCATCCACCAACCTGAAGGAGAGCAAGTGAAGGTCCTTGAGGTTCGAGAACAAAACAAATTCAGGAACATTCCAACCCACGCTAAGGTCTAGACGCAAGCCATCTAGAGTCTCAGATAGGAACATTCCAGGTGGGATAGTAACACAACATGGACCTGTTGTTTTATCCATTCTAACCAAAACTTCAATATGTAGGATCCTGTAAGTAGAAAGCGCAACAGCGATGAACATCAACAGTGACTCGAACCCCAATCGGAAACTCTCCACAAAATGGCACACGCATAGTCGAATCCCTCTAATGGGTGCCTTGTTTTGCTGTCCAAGCACTCTGATAGCGAACCTTATGAAAAGATCAAAGAGTCTATGAACTTCAGAAGCATCGCCATTCACACAAAAATTTAAATTAATTGTGGTCTTTGAGAGAAAAAGGTGTCTCCATCTGGAGGACAAAACCGAGGTCACTGCATCTTCCTTTGTGTTGAAGCGCGAAAGAATGCGAAGAAGAACACAGTCTGGAAGAGCACTTAACCTATCAGTGGTATCATCATCGCTCTCTGGGGTTTTTCTCATGGAAGATTCAGCCATTTCAATGGATGAGGGTTTGGAATGTGCCATTCGAAAGGTACTAAGAAAGCATTGCTCAACAGAAAAACACCGAGAAAAAACCTGTGTAGCGGTCAGAAAATGGGTGAAACCCTGTTTTTTAGAACGTAATTGATGGGGTTGTGTTTAGGATTCTAATAGGTAGAATGCGAAAGGGTACAAATAAACAACAATTTTAAATTTTAAAGGGAATAAAAAAAATTGTTTCTTGAATTATACTATGATATTGTTGATCATCGTAAAATGGAGCCTTTGTTGGAAATTAAAACTTGGTTTCGTAAAACAGAAGTTACCCTGATTTTCCTTTTTTTTTTTCTCTTTTACAAAAGAAATAAAGGAGAATTTATCACTTTTTAATCGTTTATGTATTATAGGAGGTCGAGCACACAATCTTATATCAGAATTATATTTTAAAGCGAAATTATTGCATTAAGGTAATATAAATTGTCCTTAATCAAAGATTAGGATCTTTTATATTTATTAAGTTTAGATCTGACTTAATCAAGTATAAATTATCTTTAATCAAAGATTAGGATCTTTTATATTTATCAAGTTTAAATGATTCATAAGATATTTCAAAAGAATCATTATTTGATAAATTATATATGAATTGACAATGAAAAGATGTTATAAAATATATAGACTCTTACAAAACTCATTTATTTGATAAATTATATATGAATGGTTAGTATTAATAATATAATTTAAAAAATTAACGTAAATTAATGTTCAATATTTTTTTTCAATGTCATTTTTGATAAAAATTATTATTTTTGTTTCTATAATAATAATAATAATAACATTTAAATAACATTTTTCTTAAAAACAATTATGATAATAAAATATTTATTATTCTAAAATTATTTAAAAAACATTAAAATTTATAATAAAGTATGTAAAATTGTATAAAAGAAAATTATTATTAAAGTATTTTTTTAATTTTAATAATCAATATTTGTACATAATCGGAAAATGGTAAATTTTTACCAAAATAAAAAGTAAAATTGTAACTAAATATAAGATTGCAGTTATCATTAGGATGTCAAAGTGAGTTAGGCTCACCTGTACGGTCTACCAATCCGTCAGGAAAAGGACGGGCTGGGTTAAAATTTCATTAGCCTAAAATAGGCTTTTTATACCGGTTAAAAAAGATTTTTTTATACCAGTTCTAGCATCGGTATAAATATAGGTAGTATAGAAAGTTTGGTCTTTCTATATCGATTCCATGATGGCCATAAAAATTTATTTTTTTATACCATTTCTAAAATCGGTATAGAAAGTTTCTCTTGGAAAGGGAAAGTTATGTAAAAAATGACTTACTATACCGATTATAGTTCCAACTGGTATAAAAAATTACACATTTTACACCAAGTATGACTTCAACCGATGTAAAAAGTGATTTTTTTTTTTATAAAAAAATTATTTTTGCTTCCTACCGCATACCAAACTTGTATATAATTACCCAAAACATCCAGAAAACAAATCTAATTCAATCTAATATTTACATTAAATAGAATCTAATGTTTATATGAAATATAATACTACTCCAAATCGAATTACTATATAAGTCATAAAACACCTAACATCATCTTATATAAACACTTAAAAGAAACGAAGTCCAATACTCACGAACTTTCTTCAAGACTCCTTGATCCATTGGAGATGTGTCATTGAAAATCTACACTATGAATAGTTGAGTCAACAATCTTTTAGTGATAAATACTTAAGATGTGATTTATAAATTGTACATATTACCATATCCCATGAATCGACAATGTTTGTGGATATAATTTTATAAGCCACACAGACTTAAAAGTAGATTAACATTTAAAAAATTTGTTCAAGCTTGTTTACATTTTCTTCTCTAGCATCGTCGTGACCTCATTATAAACTCAAGAACTGAAGTCACACTGCTAACAGACATACCGTACACAGAGTATATGGCAACCATACCTCAAAAATATAAATATAATGAAAGCAGCGTGAGAAATAGTTAATATTATTACATAAAAGTAACATGCCTTATGTGCCTGCTCTTCCTTTAGCTTTGCCACACAAATTTTCTCTATTGATGCCTCAATCTTTGTTCTCATATGTTCCAACGCTTAAAGTAAAAATGGCCTGCAAAAATGAAACAACGTTATTTCATATTTCACTAATTAAAACTATGAGGAATAGAACAACTATTCTTTATGCAAAAGGAAACAATGACACTCTTCATTTCTGCAAAGGAAAACAATTGATACATAGAAACTTGCTTTCTTTGGTCCAGATGTAAGTTTCATCTTCAATCCCAGATTTGCAAGCTCACGCTCCACATCACGAATTTTAGAATAGTTTTCCTCAATGTACCTGAAAACATTTTTAAAAATAAGAAAGAGATATTTTTAAGTATAATTCAACACACTCAAGTCTAAAATTCAAAAATTCAAAATGTTGTACGAAAAAACGAATCATATTGATATATATTATAGGATTAAAGTGACAATAAATAGTTAAGTTTGGGACCACAAAGGACTCATTTTAAATTTCTTGTTCCAAAAACTAATATGAATGCATAGGACTAAAATGTTGTTTACCCATTACTATTATATTTGATTTAAACACAAACTACACACATGTCTTATTTCCCTTTTATACATACTAATTTGCTTTAACTATATATACATGGTTAGCTTTAAGAAAAAAACATAATTTGGTTCAATTTATTATGAGTCACTTGTAGAAACCCAGGGAAATATTAATTATTTCCTCCATTTGCATTTGTCCTTGGACATCCCCACTAAACAGAAGGGGAAACCTTGCAAATGGTTTAGCATCACCAATGTTGAATTGATTGAACAATAAGAATCAGTGGTCAAAATGTAAATTAAAAATTAAATAAATAACCAAAATTTAAACAACGAATTAAGAGGTGCCTAGAGTGAGAGAAAAGGGTTACTTCTTCAATTGAAGTTGCTCTGCTTCGATTATCTGAAAACAAAGCAACAAGAGTGTGAGAGATTGAAGAGAAAAAAGGAGGAATATATAAAGTTTTATCCAGATTTATTCAAATTAATCTATTCTAAAAATAATTATTCTCAATTAACCTTAGAACAAGTTTTCCATAACAAAAAGAAACCAAATTATTTGATGTGTAAAGAATAATTCAGAAAATGCTTAAAGAATATAAATTATTCAAATCATATGAATATTTGATGTTTAAAGAACAATTCATGGATTTAGCATATGAAGAAGAATATTTGAAGAATGATATAGAAAAAGTAGAATATAAAAGTTATCTGAAAACAATGGATATTAGGTTATGGCTTCAAATCAAAACTTCTCCAATATAGAAAAAGTAGAATATAAAAGTTACCTGAAAGTAGAAAAATGCTTAAAACCCAGTATTTCAACTAATTCAAAATATAAATTAATTACTTACGGTGTCAAGTAATTAATGATAGGAATAACTAAAAAGGAAAGTGAGTAACATTAAGTTTAAAGATGAAGTGAAGCACATGAATCATAGTTTTTAAAACAATGAACAAGAAGGAAGAAAACGTACCAATAACACACACAAATTTATCCTATATCTCTTTTTGTAATTAAAATTCATCCCCATTTTAATATTTAACTATAATGAAATTATTGTTTCATTTCAATCATTAGTTAGATTTAGTTAGCTTAGGTTAGTTAGATTACCTAGAATAGAGTAACTAATATAAGTATGGATATAATCTCACGAGTAAACTTTTTGATTAAATTATGTTTTAGTTAATAAATTAGTTTAGTAAACCAATAGATAATTAGTTTGTAGTGTAGTATATTATAGTATAGTATAATTAATTAACTTAAGTAGATAGGATAATGTAGTTTAGTAAATGTTTCAAACCACATGTTGAGACCACTTCTGACTCCCAAAACCATTTCAAACCACTCAAATGTTGCAGAAACTTCTACAATCTTAAGAGTTTACTTTTTATCTACAAAACATCTTAATTCATGTTACTTTCAAAATAGTAAAAGTAAAAAACTAATTATACATGATAAATTTGAACTTAAATGATGGTGAAATTACAGTGTATAAAAATTTTACTGATCAAGGAGTATAAAACACTAAATATCTTAGCATTTTAGGTTTGGTTGAGTATTTGTGATAGTAGCCCAGGTAAAACAAATTCAATATGCATTAAGCAGACAAAAAAAAATGTTCCCTGACAGCTACTTATCACAAAGAATGTGTTGAATTACAAGGTTAATCCATACCTTCATAAGAACTGTCAAACTATTTTTTGTGGCTCATACCTTCATTTATGTAGTTCTTGCATTCCTCTTCATCTAGGGAGTTAAAACTTGGTTTCGTAAAACAGAAGTTACCCTGATTTACCTTTTTTTTTTTTTTTTTTTTTTTTTCTCTTTTACAAAAGAAATAAAGGAGAATTTATCACTTTTTAATTGTTTATGTATTATAGGAGGTCGAGCACACAATCTTGTATCAGAATTATATTTTAAAGCGAAATTATTGCATTAAGGTAATATAAATTGTCCTTAATCAAAGGATAGGATCTTTTATATTTATTAAGTTTAGATCTGACTTATTCAAGTATAAATTATCCTTAATCAAAGATTAGGATCTTTTATATTTATCAAGTTTAAATGATTCATAAGATATTTCAAAAGAATCATTATTTACGATATATTTTACCCGACTCCAGAGTTTTAAATTTTGAATGTACTCCTCTCACATCTCTGCTTTAAGATGTCACTGTTTGACATCATGACAAATGAAAATGAAAAGACGTTAGAAAACATATCGACTCTTATAAAAATAATTTATTTAATAAATTATATATAAATGGTTAGTATTAACAATATAATTTAAAAAATTAACGTAAATTAATGTTCAATTTTTTTTTCAATGTCATTTTTAATAAAAATTATTTATTTTTTCTAATAATAATAATAATAAAATTTAAATAACATTTTTCTTAAAAAACGTTATGATAATAAAAATATATTATTGTAAAATTATTTAAAAATATCATTAAAATTTATAATAAAGTATGCAAAATTGTAAAAAAAATCATTATTAAAGTATTTTCTTTTTAATTTCAATCATCAATATTTGTATATAATTGGAAAATGGTAAACTTTTACCAAAATAAAAAATAAAATGGTAACTAAATATAAAGTTGTAGTTATCATTAGGGATGTCAAAGTGGGTCAGATTCGCCGGCCCGACCCACCAGTCTACTAGAAAAAGGGCGGGCGGGTTGAAATTTCCAACCCGTCAATCCGTTGTGGTCCGATCAACCTAGCCCGCCCAACTGGCTGACCAAAGGGAGCCAGCCCGTCAACTTTTTTTTTTATGTATATAAATAAAAAATAAAAAAAAATTATATATTATATAAACAAAATATATATATATATATATATATATATATATATATGTATGTATATAATCTATAAACAAAAATTTAAAGAAAGTTTTAAGAAATTAAAAAAAAAAAGTGGCGGGCCAGCGTACCCTGAGACGAGACATGTTGAATTGTCCAACTTGTTTCTTTGCGACGAGCTAGCCCGATCCAATCCGTTTTTGGCGGGTCAAAGGCGAAACGAGCCAAAACGAATCAGACTGATCCATTTTGCCACCTCTAATCATCATATTGTTTGACTCTTCATATTGTGTGGCATATGCATCTAGGCCACATCAGTGGTGGCACCTTGGTTATCTTGTCCAAAAGAGGGTTATTAAATAACTAGAAGGTGAAAGTTTTTTTTTTTTTAATATTGTATTTGGAAAGTAGAACAAACAAAAGTTTTATGAGATGCACAAGATGAAGCCATATTGGACAACATCTATGTTGATTGTTTGAGGCTTCAAAAGTACCACTATTGGGAGGTGCCAAGTATTTTCTCTTTGTCATCAATGATAATTCAAGGCCTAAAGCTCATTTCATTAAAAGCCTGTTAAAATTCATCTAGTTAAACAAGTTCGTTTGCTCTTTATGATTCCTGTATTGAAAAGTCTAATAATCATTATTTGGATTAATTAAGAGCTAAATACAATAAAGCATAAGACATGGTAATGTTTTATTCGTATGACACAAGTGTTCCTCCTAAATTTGATATTGGACGTAGATTAGAGTTCGTTATCACTCTAATTCAAGAGCATTATCTTCTTAGTGTTATGTTGTTCTTCATTCTTACTCCTTGTTATTTTTTCTTTTTAATTTCTTGTGATGTTTGTGTTGGATGTTCTAATTTTTTTATGAACGTGCATTAATGCCATAAGATATTGTTGTGATAAACATGAAATTTTTATCAACTATGACTTCAACAAAGTATCAAAGTTGAGAGTTCATAAGAGTGAATGATTTCAAATTGTCACTAGTAGAAAATAGGCTTATTATGACAAGTAAAATAGGTTTACTATGAGAGGTATTATGGCACCATAGTTGCAGGAGTCATAATAAATGCGCATCTTCTATGACATCGCAAAAACCGTAAGTCATACTTACTATAATAGGTGTACAAAAACCTGTTAGAGGCGCGACAAAGAGGGCAAACGAAGCGACAAGCAACGTCGGTGGAAAAATGGTCCAAATGGCGACATTGGGAAAGGTTGATGACGACAATGCTTGTGGGAGGCGACGACAACGCATGAGGGAGGCGACGACAACGCCAAATGACAACAACAAGTGTCTGGACTATTTGAGGATGTGAACTACTTGAGAAAGAAGGGAGACAAGAAAGAGAAATGAAGGGAAAATTAGGGATTTATAGATACTATGAAAGGTCTCCCAAAATATGTCATAATATATTTTCAACATAATTCAATTTTGTCATCGCGACCACTTACTATGATAGGTTCACTACACATGTCATAATAAGTTTTCTCCTTTCACTTATTATAAAAGGTCTGCTTTTACCTACCATAATAACTATTACTTTTATTACTAAAATGTCACCGGTCAACTTATGATGACATATGGCTTATACCTGTGATAATAAGTCGTCATAGATTCCTCTTTTTCCACTAGAGTGCGGTGGTTGAAGATGTGTGAGTTTATTGTTCAACAAGACCTATTGGAAAGCTTTAGAAGGTGAATCTAGCTAGACGTTGTCATGGCTAAGAAGGAAAATAAAACACTTTTATAGAAGGCTCAACAACTAGTGCAAAAATCACTTTAATAGCAACTTTTATACAGATTATAATCAATCCGATATAAAAAATGACGTGGTGGAAGAATTGTAAATATGATAAGACTTTCATATTGATTGGACCCAGAACAAGTATATAAAGTGGAGCAGTAAAAATTTTGTAATAAATTACAAAAACTTTGTATACCGATTAAACTCATAACCAATATAGAACGTGACGCGATGACAATTGTATAATAAATTGCAAAGACTTTCTATATAAGTGATGACAATTTTATAATAAATTACAAATACTTTCTGAATTAGTAAGTCTGTTCACTTTATTTATCTCGCAAAAACTAAATCTCACAAACTCCTCGCCAAAGTCATATTCATTTAAAAAAATTATTTAAATTTAAATTTTAAAAATTCATTTTTAAATAATTCTATTTAAAAATTTTAAAAAATAAAATATTAAAATATTCAAGAATAACTATAAATACTCGCAAATATAAAAATAAATGAGAACTTTTTTTCAACAAATGTGTAATTGGATAAAACTCTTTTAAACAGAACCGAGAAGAGATAAACACTACCTACAGTCCTTACCTAACCCACTACAAGAAAAAATGGGTCATCACTAACTCCAACTCAAAGCAAATATGCGTAATGCAATAAAAGTGTCCTGAGAAAATTTTTGCAAGCAATTGAAGCTTTATTATGAAACATGATTTTCTCAAAATAAAAATATTCGATAATTGATTTCACAGCAATGGAAGAGCTGGAATCTTGTGGATTTTTGTTATGTAAGTCTAGAAAAACCCAATTACATCCAAAAGAGGGAAAAAGACAAAATTTGTGATTGAAGTTTTTGTTTTAGAGTTAACCATATTGTGATGAAAGTTTATTTTATTATAACAATAATGAATATATGAAGCTACGAAAAGTCGCCATTTACATTGCTTCTGAAGAAAGCCCTAATGATGTGGTTTGTTATGGACGATAGTAATATTGAGAAGTCAATGGCGTATTGGCCATGCAATTATGGGTCATGGCATGCATCTTTCCATTTACAAATAGACCTTACATCATCACATGTCTATATAACATGGATGTGCATAACTTTGCAAACAACATATAATAAGAATATTTTTCAATGTTTTAATATTCAAAATAGTGTAATATGGATTCTCAATTCTTCATTTTCCTTCTCCTTCTTCGTGTTGTTGTGCAAGGAAAGATGGACACAGAAACAAGGTTCGATCAAAACTATGAGGTTATTTGGGGTGATGATCATGTTGTGTCTTTAAACCAAGGGAGACAAATTCAGCTCACAATGGATAACTCTTCAGGTTAATATAACATGTCTTTTTTGTTTGCATCTACTTTTATTTTTCAATTATCTTTTACTTTATATACTTTAGTATTCTCCCCCCTAAATAATTCTTTTTCAGTAATAGGATAAATAAAACACTTTGTTTCATCTTTATTTATATATATTGAATATGTGGAACAGATATTAATCAATCATTCAGAAGGACAAAAAAAATTTGTACGTATTGAACTTTAAGATGTAAAACTTTTATGCTATGTTTTACTATTAAAACAATTTACACTTGTTATAAAAAGGTTATATTTTAAAACATAAAATATGTTTGTATTTTAAATTTGAATATAACATTAGAATTTATTCATATTTTAAATTTATAGATAAGTAGATATAATCTTTTCGATGTCATGACGTTAAACTTTTTTAATGTTAAGAGACATTTTTTGTTTATATTTGAACCGAAAAATGTCAAATAATTCAAATGTCTGACATGAACTATCCATTAATATATAAAAGAAATCTTAATAAAATTAAGTTAGAACAATTATCTCTATTTATTTTTAAAATTTTGGACTATATAAAATTTTAGAATATAAATAAATTTTAATTTTACCTCAAAGTTTAGTACCTAAAAATATATTAAATATTTTTTTTTAAGTTTTTGAAGAGATCAAAATATCTAAAATGCCCTTTATATTTAATATACTTATTATTGTTGATAAAAAAACGCAAAATTAAACTAAAAAAATCATGTGTGAAAATTTTATGTAAAAGTGATGCGGGACGTTATTATTAAATCATATTCGAGATTACTATAATTAAAATATGTAAAGTCGGTGATTCTTGTTTTTAGGTTGAACTAGTATTACAAAATCAAATAAAAGCTGATAAAAAAACAAAAAATCAATAAAAATTCATTCAATAAAAGATTACCCCTTAGTAATCTTTAAATAAACAGAATTACAAATTCTCTTTTAAATAAAAAGAGAAAACATTACCCCCTTAGTAAATAAGAAATAAGAAAATAAACATATAAAGTAATTTCATTGAAACTATATTTTCTCTCAATTTTTTTTTTTGTATTCTTTCAATTGGTATGAAAAAATGATGAAAAAATTGTTGGAGGTTTCTTCTCCTTTCTTACACTTTTATTGGTAGCACAAATATATTGTTTTATACATACATATATATGTTTTCAACAGATATGACTTAATTATTTGATTAGCCACTGGATCAATGAATTTAAGTAAGTTATTATCTAACATTTGGTGTTAATTATTTTTTATTATACAGGATCTGGATTTGGATCAAAGATGGCATATGGGTCTGGATTTTTTCATATGAGGATCAAAGTACCAAACAGAAATTCTGCTGGAGTTGTCACAGCTTATTACGTGAATTCTCTTAACTTTAATCCTACTTAATTAAGAGATAATCTCTTACAATTCATATATTTTAATTTCATCACACAAAGAAAAATTGATATTACGACTTTCAAAAGTCAAACTCATTCAAGTAAGAATGTTGAGAAGGCTTTCTTTATAAAAACGCTTTCTACAACAGAAAAGTGTTTAAGACAGCAAAAATTAAAATTTATAGAAATTTACTTACATAATCTTTTAAAAATTTTATTTTTAAATTGTACATAAGTTAATCTTTAATAATGAAGAAGTTAATTTTAATTCCTTCAGATCTTTTAGAAAGAATTTATGCAGAAACTCGTTTTAACTTGTAAAAAGTATATTTATATTTTTTTTTTTCTTTTTCTCATGATTTTGGAAACTCCTGTCGAAACAAATCCTGTGAAGATACTTGGGCATAGTCGAAAGAATTTACAAAGAATGAAAAATGAAATACATTTTTTTAAGTTAATAATTGGTTGACGTTGCCTCATAATTTTTTCAAATTCTTGTTTCTTTTTTAATTTCTGTATAATTTAATTTTAGTTTAGAGAAAAGGCTTTTTTCCTTTTTCTTTTTCCTGCTGAAAGAGAAGCCATATATTGTCAACATCATCCCACACGAAATGTCTTTATGCAAAACTAGCATACGTGTGTCTATGTATTTTTTAAGTTTTAAGAAAAAAATTATAAATTGTAAATATTAATGCAAAAACTGCAAATATGATGAAGGAAAAAAAATGAAATTCACAACAATTTTTTAAAAATTAATATAGTAATTATTGTTAAAAAATCAATTAACAATATTATAAAAAATAAAATTAAAATTAATGTGTACATAAAATAGAGAATCTATATATATATATATATATAGATATAGATTATTAACTTTTAAAAAGAAAAAAAATTTAAAAATACAACATTCATAGTTATTACTGCTCCTCACAAAAATGGGCAAAAAATTGTATTATATTTATATAATTAACTAGCTGAATTTAATCAATATACTTATTTTGCACTCCAATAATTAGGATTTTTGTTTTCATTAATAAGTTGTTTAAATCACATTTCTGATAAAAAAAAGGTTAAGTTCTGATAAAGAATGATCCTCTGCAGAAAGTAGAATTCAAGAGCTCAACAATTAAGACAAAATTTGCATTCATTTTACCTACAATAGTTTGATATCTTCCCTAGTTATTCTGCATAACTAAAAGTTTGTATTGAATTGTGTTGCAAAGTTGTTAATGTGTTTGATGTATTGCAGTTAAGTTCAGAAGGAAGTAAGCATGATGAGTTGGATTTTGAATTCTTGGGCAACAGAGAAGGGAAGCCATATAGATTACAAACCAATGTATTTGTAGATGGCCAAGGGAATAGAGAGCAAAGAATTCGTCTTTGGTTTGACCCTTCTGCAGATTTTCACAGTTATAGAATTCTTTGGAACCAACATCAAATTGTGTAAGATGCATTACATTTCTTTTCTTTTTCAAGAGAGGAGATTCACCAACTTTCTCAATTTTCATGATAAAAATGGGAGTGTGTTTTCAGAAAGTTGAAGATGATGAATTTGAGAAGTTTTTATAAGCACTTTTTTTATGCATGTATCTGAAATGAATTGGCAGATTTTACGTGGATAACGTGCCCATTAGGGTGTACAGGAACAAGACAAATATTGGGGTGGGATACCCATCAAAGGCAATGCAGATAGAAGCAACTTTGTGGGATGCAGAAAGCTGGGCAACAAATGGAGGCAAAACCAAAACTGATTGGAGTTATGCACCATTCAAAGCAAATTTCCAAGGTTTTGATGTCAGTGGCTGTCAAGTTTTAACCTCAAATGCCAAAAATTGTTCTTCTGATAACTACTGGTGGAATAGCCAGAAGTTTTGGCAGTTGGATCCTTTAAGACAAAGTCAATATGAACGTATCAAACATAAGTATATGACCTATGATTATTGTACTGATAGGAAACGCTACCCTGAGATTCCCTTGGAGTGCCTTTAATTAACTCATGTATATGTTTCAAAAGATTGAATCATTTGCAACTACTGCTATTGGAATTGAAATAGTATATCTTTTCAGTGAATTTGTTTACTAAATGTTAGTATAAGAAAATGTTGTGGAATAGTCCAAACAAATTTATCATACAAGTGTTTACCACACAATGATATATATATATATATATATATTTTGCATTCAAATTAATCATTAAAGTAGTTTAATGATATATACAGTTTTTTTTATATATATTAGGGTAAAATTTGCCCAAAAATTACAAAAATAGGAATTCATAAAATAATTACTAGTCATACACCACCAAGATGTGTGGACTCATGACAATTTCAAAAGAAAAATCGTGAGGTCTTCATATGATTTCTTCGTAAATTTCTGAAAAAATTAAAGTCATTAGAAGTCATGTTGATTTCAAAGTTAATATTTTGTATTGTGAAATTGTCAATTACAACTTGAGAAAAAAATATTAACACGAGATGACTCATGATGACTTCACTTTTTCATAAATTCACGAAACAGTCATGTGGACTACTCACGATCTTGCTTTTGAAGTCGTCATGAGTCCACACAACATAGTCCGTGACTAGTAATTATTTTCTGACTTATCCATTTTCATAATTTTTGGACAAATTTGTCCCATAGACCATGTATACAACATTGTTTTAAGCATATGAATTACTTTACTTTATGAATGATCTCTTAAACCAGATGAAACTAGCATAAGCATCTCAACAATGGTCCAAAACCTTAAGCAATCACTGAGAGAAGTAACAAACAGTTCATCTTATGGGATTAACAACACTACTATAACTCATAGAAATGTGAAACAAGATCTAAATCTGAAGCATTATCCTACTAAACTCTTGCATTTGATCCTCAGGCAAATCAAGGCATATGTTAATGCCTCCTTGATCTTGTGGCCCTGGCAATAGCATGACCAAACCAGGCTTAACTTCAAGAGGAGTAGCACACTTTAGTCTACCCCATGCAAAAAGCTGTTCCTCTAACCCCAATCTCCACCATGCCACCAAGGAAAAACTATCTTCCATACAAGGTGCTCCTTTATTCACTTCTAACCAATCTATCCCTGACTTAATATACTCATCATTCAACCTTTCAAGCCCTTCTTGCACCTTCCTTATGTGACATGCATCTTCTAGCTCCTTCAGCTCCCTCACTGTTGCTCTTGCAAAACCAGGCACCAATGCATTTCCTGCAAACCCATCTGGGAGTTCAGGAACAACCCTTTTCCTCACATCCACTGGAAACAGCATTGTGGACACTTTTTCCTCTGACATCCTTGTTGCAATGCTCCTTGCCTTCCATATTTTTGCAGCAACAACCTGAAAAGTGCTTGTGTTCTTTAAGGTTTTGTCCTCCTCCAGGGCTTTCTTTTTGAAGCTACCAATGCTCTGTGGCGACAAATGAAGAACATGAATCTGGTTTTCTTGCAGGGATTGTTTGACATTGGTACCACTTTTTCCTCTGAGAGTGAACAAGTTGTGTGTCACAGAGGATTTTGAGTACTCAAAATGTGGATGGCTTACAATTGGAGGGGTTCTTGCTCTCAGCAGAGTTCTATCTGCATTAGGTACTGTGATGAGATCCTCACCTCGTGTTAATGCACCTAAGTTTACCTCAAAATCTCTTATTGCAAAACCGTCCAAAGTGCAGTGATTGTAGTGAGAAGCAAGTGCCAAACTTCCACAACCAAACTGAGTCAGCTGTCATAAACAACAAATAATGTACTTCACTTACAGTGCTTATTCTTTGCATTTATTTAGATTTGATGTCTGAAATAGCTTATTCATCAGATTTAAAATTGTGGCATAAATGCTTGTGTAGTTATATGGAACAATTTATGAAAAAGAAAAAAACAGTTTATAGTATGGTGATAAGTTATTTGTAACTTATTTCAGTAAAATCTCTTTGTGGAAACATAACTTATATGAGAATAGTTTAACTATATTCCTTCTTCAATTAATCTACGAATTTATAGTATTATCATTATAATTTGTTTACAGTGATCCTGTTCCGATCTCAAGTCCGTCGAGTGACATTGTTAGATCCGATCTTGAGTCTTTTGAATGATATTGTTAGAGTCAATTCTTGCATCTGAAGTATTGTCGCTTGGAGTATCGAGTTCTATCACAGTTTTGTCTTTAGAAAACATATCAGAAAATGAAAAGAGAAAGGGATATATTTAAACTTCTCTTGGTCTCAACACCTAAGCAACGTAGGATTGTTGGATGTATGAGAACAAATCCTTCGTACTTTTGTGTTTAAGAATCAAGATGAAGAAATGAATTGATTGAATGGATATACAAGAAGCTCGTATAATTGGATCAAGATAATTTTAAAGGTCTGTTGTTACACAGGCATGCAAGTTGTAGCAACACGCAAAATCATTTGAATCAAATTGTTTAAACAAGTTTGTAGTTTTATAATATATGTGACTCTTTTCCATTTTGACATGCTTAAAATTTTTCTTTATGATTTTATTCCACACTCAGCACACTAATCTCATTGTTTTGGTATCTATAAGATTTTAATCTTTTGAATCTTTATCAACTACATCATCACTTAAAACTGAACTTCACCTTAGAGACTAAAATGCATGGAAATGAAGAGTACAAACAGATAAAAAACTTGAACAAAGAATGAATATAAGGATGAAAAACATTCAATACTGAAAACATGAGTTTGACAGAAGTAAAAGGAGCCTAAACCTGTAAGGATGCAAGGGGTTTTTCTTTGAGATCAGTTTCTTGGTCACACCCTTCATGCAGAAAAACAACTAATTCCCTCAACAGTGGATTAGGTGCAGAAATCACACCAAATTCACTCAATTTTCTGTCAGTTCTTGCAGCTGCAACTACAATGCCAGCACCATTGCAGTCAATTTCAAATCTCTGAGTCTCTTCCAAACTTGGCACTAGTCTACCAGCCATAAAATCATACTGCACAAGCATTTTACCAAGTGCACTGTATAATTTGCTACAAATCTCACTGAAACTCATTTGGGTGTTTGGAGGGTCAAAAAAGGAGGCAGAATCTTGGTAAACAACAAGGGACAGATCAATATTTGACAAGAACATTCTCTTGCGTGGTGTAGGTTGTTCAGGAACAACCACAATTTTCTCTACCAGTTCAATCTTACCCATTCCACACAATAACACCAACCAAGATTTTTAGCCACTAATACACACTTTTTTGTTCATTGGTGAATAAATGGGAATTTGGCAAAATATATATAACATGATTTTGACAATGTGAGGAGAATTCAGTTTCGTAATATTAATTACTATTAACTTACACTGATTCCTGTGTGTTGTTAACGTACATGGAGTTATGTATAATACTTTTCTACACAAATGTGTTTTGATTATTTGTTCATACATTTATTGTGTAACTCACTGCACTTACATTTATTTCTCGGCATGTGACACAAGATGTAACTATTGAAGGTAAATTATATACTTTGGTTACAGTTTTAACTACAGCATGTTACTTTTTCCTTTTGTGATATTTGAAACCATAAATGCTAGTTTTGTCTGAAACTTTCCTTTTCCATCTCTCACTAGTCAAACCATTTTATTCTCATTAATACATCTCACATTCACTGTTTATCTCTACCATTGCTTGCATTTTTTTTTTTAATATGAATAAGTAATTCTTGAATGATGATTAAAAACGCTATTATCATTAAACTTTAATTTTTATATTAATTAAATTCAAACATAATTACCTTGAATAATTTGTAGTTTTTTATTTTATTATAAAAATAATATTAAATGGGATCACTTATTTTAAGATTATTTATATATATATATATATATATATATATATATATATATATATATATATATATATTATGGAATTTTATTAATAAATTTGAAATTAAGTCAAAACAAAATAAGCATTTCATATTTGCTTTTTTTTATTATTTGAAAACTGATTATGGGAAAACATTAATTTACTTTACGTTACAACATCCTTTTCAGTTTATTGAAAAATATTATAAGGACGAGTTACCCATACTCTAACATTAATTATTATCATTATTATTAATAAAACAAAAGCATTTTAATTGAGAATTACAACTAAATGCAAAATATCTTAAAGTTATGAGTCCAAATTATTAAACCAATGAAAATATTGTTTGCAACTATACCAGTTTTATCTTTAATTTTTCAAATACAATACGAACTGTTTTTAATTAAGAATTCAACACGTGTCAGCAAATTTATAACCACTCAAACACTTTTGGTAACTAAGTACAACTAGATTTTTTTTTTAACATTTGCGTACAACTTTATTTCTATATAGTAGTAGCATAATGAACTTCACAATACGAAAATTGGAATATTTTAATATTACATGCACTACTTGTGGCCCACTTCCACAAGCATTTTAGCACCCAGTTGTAAATATACTTTAAATTCTTTTAAAGAATTTTTTTGTAATCTATAATAATTTTACCCAATACAAACAAAATTACCTCTCACGAAAGATATGTTTGGTCTTAAAATTAACCAATACATGCACAACTCTTTTAGTTATTTTGATTCATCCTTGCTGTCATTTTGGTACATTTTCATTCATTTTGGATTAAATCTTTTATCTTCCAGTTGTTTGCCAAACTTGATGCAAGAGCAGTTTTAGGAGAGAAGCAAAGTTCGCAAGCTAGTTCTTTTTTTCCTTCTCACGAATTTACAAACACTAAAGTTGTATGGACACTCAAAATCATAAAGAGATTACATTAAAAAGGAAAAGCATGCTTGGTTTAAAAGTATAAAAGGAAAAAACTATCAATACAGGCAAACTTTGTTTTAGTCTAAGCATCCACCACCATCATCACCCATCAAATCAGGTATGTCCAGCCAGCTAAACAAAAAAAAAAAACACTCTATCAATTAATTTTCATGATTTTCTCTTTTAAATATCAATAGCTTGTTTATGCCACTTTCAGCAACACATGGGAAGAAAGAAGATTGAAATGGTAATAGAAGCACCAAAAGGATTTCTAAAAAATACAAGCAAGCTTGACCAAGTCCAAAGTATAAACATAATTATAAGCCTTCTAATGTGCAGTAAGTTATAATAACAAGGGTATAGAAATACATGACCAAAATGTCAGCCTTTTGCCTCCAAGGCTAAAAGTATCTTCTTTCTTGGTCCCTGAAATCAACAAAGTATATCAGAGAATTAAGAAACGAAGAAAATGTTAATAAATTGCTTACATCAAAACTAGAGAAGGATTGACTTAAGATAAATAACAATTTAGGAATTTGTGGGAGTGAGGAATCCACGCTCCTTGATGATACATACCATTGGTATACCCATGGCCTTGAGATCCTCATCAGTCATATGATTGAGTGCAGTCATATCAACCTAAAGAAATAGCTTTTAGTCATAAATATTTAACTTTAACTCTACTGTGCAATTAAAATTCTGTTATAATATTGAATTTTAGTCTAAATGTAACTACATATTTAGATTCCTTTATTTTGATTAAATCATTTCCCTTTTTGCAACCTTCTGAAAGAAAAATTCACAAATATTATTGCTCTAAAAAATAAGATGAAGGAACATGGATTACAAGAAGGCGAGGTAACAGATATATAACATACTTCTTCAGCCTGAAAACTTATGAGATACTTTTCGAGACCCAGTGACAGCAAAAATTCATCCAGTGAAGCGTCAGCCTGTTAAGCAAGAACCAGGGTTATACTGAATTTAATTTTTTCCACAGGTAAAGAAACACATTACCTAGCAAGGAAAATTGTGGTAAAAACAACTGTTCATTTCACATAACTGAATTATTTTGCATGTGTGAATAAAATGTGGGACAGTTTCATCTATTTAAGAAGATAATACAAAAAAACAGAGATATAAAAAGAAGACTAGGAAAAAATTAAAGGATTAAAACATTAAAAGAAACTCATATCCAGGGACAATCCTGGTGTTCCACTGTTTTTGTCTAGTTAATCAATCAGGTTGATCACAAACAAAAATGTGTCATCTACTTTCACTTTCAGTATCATAATAAAAAATGTTTAGTTGTTAAAAGTTATTTCCAGCCTCCCAGCAGTGTCACATCCCAGCAGATTTACAGTTCATTATGTAAAACTTACTTTTGAACCATGGGGAAATAGTTCGGATGGTCAGAAAATTAACCAGTTAGTTCAAGGGAGTTAATAACAGAGTTCTTGCATAAGAAGGCACGTTATCTGTAAAACCATTCATAGGCATAACTAACAAGTTAAGCTCACAGAGTAGTTAGTCTTTGACAAATTAAGTCCTTAATCTATTTATTTATAGATTACTTGATAAGTACTCATCTAATTTAGGATATAGAAGGTCGATCATGATTCATAATTAAACGAGGGGTTACTGTAAATCCTACTGCACACTAATAAACAGTACTGAAAGCTACAACAGCCTAAACAGCTATTAAACATTGAATTATATAATTTTTGCCCTGCATCTAATCCTAAGCTAAAGATTTGAATTTCTAATGTTTCTTCACAAATCCGTCCTACTAAAAATTTAAGTTAACTACATGTAACTACTACTTGTATCTTAGTTTTCAATATTACAGAAACTTTCAACATAGCACAAAATCTATGATACAATTATTGCCTTCCCATCCCATCTTTACAGCTTGACTTTTATCATAAGCATAACGTAACAGCATATTTTGCAAAAAAATCAGTATAAAATTAGTATTACTAACGTCATACAATGCAAGACAAATTCTAGTTCCTACTGGCTAACTTTAAGTGTAATGCAACTATTCTGTTTCAAAAAAGATGGATTCAACACATATAGGGCACAAGCAGATAATCACATATTCATTTTTGCTACTGTTACATTAGACAAAGCGTGAACATGGCTAAAATAATATCAGTCTAGTGAAATTAAATGAACACATACAGTCATTGGACGTCACTCTAATAAAACACCTTAAAATTAAGGTTAGCTCACTAATATAAAGAAACCAATGAATCTGATATATCATAGTAGTAAATAATTAAAATTACTAAGGCAGTCACTGTCATTGTTCTAAAAAAATTATCACTAGTTTGTTTAACAGCAAATGAAATGCTGAATGTAGAGGGAATGGGAGCAACAGAACATGACAAACACTACAACCAATATCCCTGTAAGAGCATTCTAGAAAATCTTGATCAAACAATAAACAAGAAATATGTCAACAATATACCTTTCGAGACACCTTTTTAGGAGTTGGGTTAGCTGATCTTTTGATATGTACTGAAGGAGTCTCAACATCGATACTTTTACTGCTTGGTTTAGCAGCGACTTTAGGCTTTGGTGGGTCATAGTTTTTAGGTTGTGGAGTCATTGTCCCTGATAGCCTTTCACGGAGATCCCTCTCAACAGGAAAAGAACTCTTTCCAGTTTGACCTCCAGGATGCAGGCCTTTCTTTTGAAGCTTGAAACGAAGATCTTGAGCAGTGACCTTGCGATCTTCACAAGTCATTAACACACAGTCAAAACCCATAAAATCAACTATCGGCATCCAACAAGAGCAGCAACTTATACTTGCATATGAGAATAACATAATCAATCCATACTATAGAGCTGGTGTTCATCATCGTCATAGAGATCATGTTTCCACTTGTCATCTTGCCTCTGCCTGCAAAAATCATGATTGGGATACATCACCAAGTCTTTAGTTTAAATAAGCATTTAAGTTTGCAACATAGAAGGTCCACGGTGCTAAACAATCAAGTAGAACAAAGTGAATACAAATAAAACAGAAATAATCCATCCAATGAATGAGCATTGGTCCTAAAAGGTTTCCCCCACGACCAAGATTGCCAGGTGTATTGATCCACCCTTCCCACCTCATGAAAGCAAACAATTCAATGAGTACGATTGCAATTAAGACAGACACTCTCATAATGAAGTACCTGTAAAGAAAAACCTAAAAATAACACCCTCTCCCCGCACACTAAACACGAAGGGCACAAAATATCTAACAGAGCATCACCGAACTCCACATTCAAAGCATACAAATCACATGGCACAACACCAAAACAACGAACGAACAATTTCAAACAAAAATACTCACACTGCTTATATAATCAAAGAGGCTCTAAGCCAATCAGACAATGAGAATCCAGTAATCCTCTGATTGAAAATTAAAATCAACCCTCAATAACACCCACTGCATCATCATAAGCACCCACCCCAGACAAGTATTTACGACAGTTTCACCTCTAAAGGAACTCCTCCCGGCTCCAGGCCAAGCCTTTTCCCCAATTGCTCAATTCCACACATAGAAGACCACATAAAGACAAAGCAGTTCTCCAAACACCTTCACTAACCTAACTCATGAACCCTTATCACTCCAATCCCTTGCCAACACTAGACAGAGACATTCAAAAAGATAAACAAAACCCCTCACAACCATCACACCAAAATCAAGGCACCACTAAGTCAACCCACGCCATCAAAAAATCCAGAATGCAACACCTATATTATCTTTCCACAGTGGAAATAAAAATAATTCATATGCAGTAATAATAACAACACAATAACCTCTTTCCGGTGACTTTGTGTTGGCGAGTAGAATCAGTGAGGAAATTCCCATCAAGACGCTCTTTAACTGACCTCCGAGTTCCAGTCTCCACCCGATCAGAATACATCCTTTGCGTTTGTTTCAAATGAAACCTAAACCTAAACCTAAACACAAACACTTGCTGAAGGTGGACGAATCCAAACTGTGATACGGTTGGTTGCAGAGAATCAAAATCCTATGAATTTGATGGAAAAATGGAAAAAGAATAAGAACACTGGTCCTTGGAGATTGCAAATTTCACCCCAAAAACGAAAACAAAACAAAAAAGAGAAAAATTGGCTTTGGAATTTGGGAGCTGTGAGAGTCTATCAAGTCTCAATGGGGTCGCAGATAGAAGAAAAGATAGTGAATGGTAACCAATAAGGTCGCGTTTGGCGTGGATGCCTTTATAAAAAGATATTGGATTTGGGTATTGTAGTTGGGAATAAATAAACAATCATTCCTTCATAATTAATTGACTTTTCCGAAAACAAAATTCTTTAAGATTATAGTCGTTTTTAACAGAAAAAATTATTAAGATTAAATGTATATAAAATACATTTAATTTTATAATAATTCTTTTACCATATAAAACGTTAGTTTTTTATTTATACGGTGAGAACATATTCACTTTTTTATAATAATAATAAAAAATTATAATTTTATAGTGAATATAAATAATTTTTATAATTTTATATTTGTTTATTTTGTAGTTGTTTTATAATTAAAAAAATATTTAAGTTTAAGAAAACACTTAAACAAAAAAAAACAGCCAAATTTAAAAAAAAAAATATTTAAAATTAATAAAATAATTATTTTAATTTAAATAATTTTTTATTTAAATGATAGAATTGAGAAAGCAGAATTTCTTTATATTTAATAGAGATTCAGTTAAGTCCCATATTATAGATCATGGAAAATTTGAGAAGTTATGAAAATATAATAGAGATATATGATAATATAAGAGATATCTATCTATATTATATATATATATATATATATATATAAAACATAAAGGGGATTTCTCTTTTTGTGTCCACATCTCATAACATTCGTTTTACCTTTAATTATTTTAAAAATTAATTATTTTATAATTAATTTTCTTTAACATTTTTTTAAATCTTTTTTATTTTGACCGTTATTCTAAAAACTCTTTTTTAACAATTATTTTATTTAACAACTATTTTAAAAATTATTATATATGTTTTAAAAATAAATATTATTGAAAAAATTAAAAAATGCGAATACACAGGCGTTGTCGTGCCTATGTGTTCGCTAGTGATATATTAAGGAACTTGTTATTTTATTTTATTTTATTTATATATATATATATATATATATATATATATATATATAAATGTAACATAATATAAAATATTTATAATATCTCAATCTTAATTTCATAATTCTAAAAATTAATTGAAATAAAATCAAATATTAAGTAAATATTCTCAACAATGAGTCATATAATAAACCTTATAAAAGATCGAACAAATTATGAATGAGACTGCCTTACAGGAGGAGCCTACTATTGAATTCGATGATTGTGAATTTGAAATTAATTTGGACGAAACTGAAGTTGACCAACGCGATGTTATCTTCAAATCACTAGAAAATGTTATCAACCTTGATGACAACATGAGGAATTGAAAGATTCCCTTTATTTATCATGAAATCTCACTCCAAATTAGCAAAAATAATGTCTCCTTGCATAATATGGATTCCTAACATTCATGATTTGGATGTGAATGAGTCAAATTACTTATCCCTCGGTCTTTTAGTGAATTATCTCTCCAAGGATTGTGAAAGATGTTCCATTAGAAATATTCTTGTTATTGCTTTATATGAGTCTATTAATGCACACTAAACGACTTTATTCATTCTCTAATCAGACGAGTCTTGCAATATACATTAGACAAGTTTGTTCATATACTGATTAGACAAGTTTAACTAGGGATGACAGGCCCGCAGAAAAAACGCGAGGCGGGCCAGGGTAGTGAGCCCATAGGCCCGTGCGGGCCTGACCCGTATAGGCCCGCAGCCCGCACAGGCTAGCCCGCGCGGGCCGGCTCGCAAGCTCGCATAAAATTAAAAAAAAAACTTGCACTTGTGTATATTAATTACTTCTTTTATGGACTCTTGCATTAACATTTCAAATTCTTGTATAACTGGAAAAAACAAGTATTATGTAATTTTTAATGTGCTAAAATTTAAAGAATACATTGTGTATGTCATAGTATGAATATGGTGAAAATGTTGAATTATCAATTTATCATCTAATTCCCCAAAGTCTTTACTTAATTTTGTGAACTTCTTAAAGTTTTCCAATTTTTAAACATTGAAAGTTTTATCATAAAAATTAAGAAAAAAATTAAAAAAAAATTATTATTTTTTTTAAAAAGCGGGCCAAGGAGTATGCGGGGCGAGGCGGGCCAACCCGCGTTGTGCGGGCCTTATGCGGGCCGGGTCGGCCCGCATTGTCACCCCTAAGTTTAACAATACACATTAGACAAGTGTGTTCATATACTTATAAAACGAGTTTAACAACACATATTAGACGAGTTTAACAATGCACTAATTAGACGAGTCTAACAATATACATTAGACTAGTTTGTTCATACATTAATTTGTATTTTTCTACATATTCTTGATAACTTTTGGGAGTTTGTCCTATATTTTTGCACATGTTTTATCTTTAGTATTTTTACAAAAGTTTACTATTTATATTTTTATAGACATGTTGGCTTTCTAAACTTATAAATCATTTTTTTCAGGTTGGTTGGGTTCAAAACTTAACTATAAACTTAAAATATTTATTATTTATTTCCTCAACCTTTAAATATATTTTAATAAATAAATAAGCAAATAAACAGCAATGCATGCATAGGCAAACTTTTTGACTCTGTTAATGATATGATTACATAGACTAAGACATAAAATGGTAAAAATTTAAAGAATATTCCTATATTAAGGTTTTCTATAGTACATGAAAATAATCACCATGACATAAGAAACTGAGGTTAAATTTTATGAATGGTGTTCTTTTGGGTATGAGTCTAAGTGTGGCAAATTCTTATTTGGGACATGCTTAATAATAATCTCCCAAAAAGAGTTGAGTGTAATAATGATAGATACCTTACATGAAAGGACAGAGAAAAGAGGGGAGAAATACATAAAATACTCCAACTCACGGATGGTGAACCATAATGCACTATAAAAATGTTGAAAGTTTACAAAGGAGAATATATTTTTTTTCACGGTGAAATTCTGTAGGCATAGAAACTTATCTATGAGGGAGAATTTTCAAATATACCTAACCACCTACTTTGAATTGCGACGATTTCCTGTGTTGATTAACAAATTTTACCATTTGTCCTTGGGTTTTCTCTAGAGAGAATTTCAGCTATTTAAAGGCTTCGTCATGTGTCATCAAATCTTGTGTTATCGCTTCCACCGTAGTCTAATAGACCTAGCTAGGGAAGGGGGAGCTCAACAATACACAATTGCAACAGTGTGCACTCCGCTGCTCCTTAGTAATTGGTGTTGTACCAGTACTTAATATGTGGTATAAAATTTACCCATATTTTAGGTTGTTCGAAATTGAAGCATCTTAGATATGTTTAAATATCCTATTTAGGACCTTAGTCTAGCCATCAGTCTCTTGATGATAGGTTGTACTCATCTTAAGGTTGGTCTCTTGTAATCAAAACATTTCTTTCCAAAATAGACTTAGGAAAGTTGGATCCTAGTAGCTCACAGTGGAGGATGAAATGCCATGGAGTTTAATCATTTCCTTCACGAAAATTTCTATAGTTAGTCTTGTCGAGTATGCGGGTGTTTAATGGGAATAAAGTGAGCATATTTGTTGAGTTTAAAATCAATTGTCGTCTTCTTCATACCAATCCAATAAACTGATTGAGCTATACATCTATTAGTGCGAAAAACTCCTTAATGTCACCCTAAGTAAGTTGTATGATATTCATGTAACAATGTTGGAATCCACTTGGAAGGCGTTGACAAAACTACTCTACTAATCCTTATGAGATGCCTGAATTTCTCATTCTCACTGTGCTGCTAACACCAGTGGTCCCTTGCAAATTACTATCAGTTTTAGTGGTCTTGGCCCGAGATACAATTTTGCTCCCACCATGATAACGAAAGTTTGAAAATTTGCCACAGAAGACAATCATGTTGCTTGTCATGATTCTTTCATAGCATCTTCCACATCATGTTCAATTTCTATTACTCTAATCATTTTCGTTAGATTATGTGATCGAATCTGGTTTTGGATATTAGATTGCAGCCTAACAAAGAAATACTTAACAATTGTTGTTTTGATGTTTGCAAAACTTGGGACACCATTCATTCAAATTCTCTGATGTAGTCCTTGACCGTGACCTTCTCATATTGGTGTATAGCAACCAACTTTTCTAAGATCGTAATTTGCTTTCGACCTTTAAATCTTCTACTTAAAGCTATTGTAAAATCCTCCTAAGAAGAATTATTGTTATTCTGATGCCAAAACTTAAACCAATGATATGCATTCCCTTTCATGATAATCAAAGTCAGACACAGTTTTGTGAGTATTGAAAAAATGACGAGAAGGGGTGGTGAAATTGACTTATTAAAAACTTTGATTAGTTTTGAAAGCTTAAAACAGCTTTAACTTGAATCAAATGAATCACGAAATGAGGATGCAATAGCTATTGGACTACACACTTTTAATCAATCAAAAACATGAACAATCGGCTAATTTCATTAAATAGTTAACAATACAATACAAATCAACATATCAAAATATTAAATCAGTCGACTAAAATGCTAGGAATTCTACAAAACTTTGAATTTACAGTTTAAACCAAAAGCAACACAAAAGACTTATCAAGATTGATTCAAATAAGAAATACAAATATGAGTCAAGCCTCATGTCATGCTAGATTACACAAGAACACTTAAAAGAATATACCAACTACAATTCTTGAAATTTTAAAGCACAAATCAAAAAGAGAACGGATAGAGTCAAGCACAAGGACACATTTTTTTATACTGGTTCACTCAAATCTAAGCTACATCCAGTTTGTCAAGGCAATCCGAGTCTGAGTTGCACTATTTCAAAAGATTTACACAGTTCACAAGATTACACTTTCAAAATAAACAAAATACACACCAAGACTCTTGAATCCCACAAGAATCTCAACAAACACATCAAGATCACACTTGCAGACCTAGAAAACCATCAAGAACCACCCAGAAACTTGAGAAAGACTAAACCTAGATTAAGGCTCTCCCTAGCCAACCAAACATCTCTCTCCAAGTTCCTAAAACAAGCAAAATTGCTCCAAGAAAGATAAAAAATCAATCACCAATGGTTGCACATCTGTATGATCTAGAGAGAGTTTTCCACATAATTCACAATGATTTCGTGTTCAAAATTTGTAAGTCTTACCCCTCTCTTTGGAAACACAGAATGTATAGTCAATTTGTTAACAAATTCAACAGGTTGATTTTTCATTCAATCTAAATTAGTCAATTGAAAAATAAATCAACTGATTGAAAATGTAACGAATAAAACTACTATAGCAAACCATTTAACTTGTTAAAAACCAATTCAACAGGTTAAAAGACACCAACTAGACCCTAGACATCTATACAATGCAAAATGGTTTACACTATGAGCACCAATCTTCAAGCTTTGTGTTCTTCATGTGAAACTCATATTTAGCTCACACTCCAAGCTTGATCAACACATGATTCATCAAGTCTTCACATCTTCATCAATTTAATCATGGTTTCAACACATTCCAATGCAATGGCTTCATACATCTTCATCAAATCTTTAAGCACTAAATCATCAAACCAGTTGTACTAACAATCTCCTCCTTATTTGATGAAGCCAACCTCCATTGAATCAACCACCATTGAATTTTTCTTAGACTCCATTGAATCTTCATTTAATTGAGGAAATACCATCTAAGCATCATCTTTCATTTCTTGCTTAAGCTTCTGAATTTGAAAAATATTTCCAAAAGCAGTACACACAAGATTGTTATATATTTATAATAATATTGCGAAAATAATAGCGTTGCAGTTGTTGCAACGTTAGCAAGCCTCCCTCCTTTTTAGGATGGTGCATGTTGTTGCAACGAGATCTTCTCCACAAGTTGATCCCACATCCACATTTTATGGGATATTTTTTTCCACACTAGACTTCAGTTACAAAGTATGGATTTTTTAAATTGATTCATCACCTATAAATAGGAGCTTAAATCCTCTTCCAAAAGATAACTTTTCTCATCTCTCCTTTTCTTATTTTCTTCCTTTTCTCTCTTCTCTTATATCCTGGGTTACTTACTCTTTGAAGAGTTTATCTTGTTAGTTTATGTTAACCTTGGGATAGATCCAAGATGTTCCTGTTGTACCCTGGGGGGTTTGCGCATATACTGCGAATAAATCCTTAAGGACAGTGTTTTTTTACAAGCCTAAGGAATTTACTTATTTATTTTCTCATCCTATTTTTACTACAATCTTAAGGATTTATCTATTACTTTATTTTGGTCCTTTGGTTCTAGATTATTTTTCGGACTACAAATGGATTATTTTTCTGACGAGAGATAAAATTATGAAGTGGGACATTTTCGCGAACACCTTCTGTCTACGAGAGTAATTTGTTTCAGTTTTTTAGTGCCATTGGTTGGTTGCAGGTTGAGGATGAGTTTCAGGGAAGAGACTAGAGATGCGAGGGATCTTCAAAAACCATTTCTCCACACAGGGAGTTGGTACAAAATGGGTTTGTGACAATCCAATATCATGGGATCCTCTACTCATGTCATTCGTGAAGGCGCTATCTCCGTCCTCTTTTGCGTCCTCATGTCGCCTTGGGTCCTATCCAATTCGGCTTCACTTGTGGTTATTCTTCTCCAACGCAAGGGCCTATAGTACACGATCTAAAGTTCATGTTTATATTAGTGAATATATGTATGTATGTTATGAATTTTATTCTCACAAGTAGTATACATAGTTTTATGTTAGGACATTACATCATTGGTATCATCCTTGATAGATCTATAAGTTATTGTTGTTGTGTTTCTTTTGTGAGAAGTTGTTTGTTTAGTTAAAAGTAGAAAGTTGTTGCTATAAGCTTATGTATGAGTTCACTAATCAAATATCTTGTTATAGTGAAGATGAGATTTAAACCTTTTATGTAACACCTAATTTTTTTAACTTTTTAAGATTTATAACTAACAAGAATTACATAATTAAAATAAACTAGATTCCTATTTATTGAAATCTCAGTGAAAATAATTTTTCTTTACAAACATAAACTTTATTGGAAAGGAAAAACATAAGACTAAAAGGCTACCCCAAACATATCTCAATATTAACCATTATTTCTAGTGTTGCGCATCTTCCTCAATATCTATATAATCATATGTTTTTATGATAAATAACGATCATCGTAAGTGAAAACCACAACCCTAGAACAAAAGGGTAAGCTAACATAACAAAGTAAAAATCTCAATTCTGAAAAATAAACTCAAAAAGTGACTAAAATCCCAAAACATTTGAAAAGTAATAACTATTTTCAAAAATCCTTTCCTTCATTAGAAGTAAAATATATAAGTTCACCAACTTAGGCTCCCAAGAATGAGAGATGAGTCACAAATGGATAAACTTAAACACTTGTCTTTACTAGCCAAAGTCTTTCCAATATCACTTTCCAAATGAGCATTTGGTCTTTCTAAGCTCAACTTAAATTCAAAATAATGGTCAATGATAATAAGTGATTGTCAAAATTTGGAGAATCACGATGCTCAAATCCTAAATTTGTCTCTTACAATGGTAAAAGGAATATCTAGTTATTGAAAGAAAGTTCATTTTTAGTTGAAAACAAAACATACAATTACGAAAACAAATAAATATGAAGGTAAAATATTTTATAGTTTTCTTGATGATTTTTCTTTCAATAGAGAGTAATTTTGTGTTTGTTAAAGGATAAATGAAAATTTTTATGTTGTTTATGCTTATTTGGAAACACCTTTAAAGGTTTGCTATACAATGTAATTTGAATTTGTCTAACATTTATTCTAATATATTCTAATATACGATAATTGACAATAATTTTTTTTTTATTACTATACAGAAAGATCATTGTTTAGACCTCAAATTCCTCTAACAAACACTTGGAATATCAATTGCTACACCATCACCTATCAAACCCGAATGAAGATTTGGAGATATGAAGCTCGAACATGCCTCTTAGAAGATGTGTCCCATGCATTTGACACATCAAACAACATTTATACGACACTATCAATAAAGTATCCAATTTAAAATATACTTTTATATCTCTAACACATTTTTTAGATGACTCCAACACATTGTTAATAAGGACAAACTATTTTCTTAAAACTCATAAACTTATTGCATAAGTTTCTATTATTCTTAGAGAAATATGAAATAAATAATATATGATCATGAATATTTAGATTATATATATATATATGTATATATATATATATATATATATTATTGAAACCTTTGGGATAGTGGCATGAAAAAGTAACATACTGATGAAATTAAAAGGGATGATGAAATTGAAAGGGAGAAACAAAGTATAATAGTAAGATTTCAATGTGTAAAAGAGTCATTTAAATTATTGTTATTTTCATGTTTTAGTTTAATACTATTTTACCATATTTTAACCTGTCATCATTATAGGATTTTTTTATCGACTATTATAAAGAAGAATGGGTTATAGAGGATTTGCAACTCTCTCTTAAATAGACTGTACCAATTGATAATATTATTACTTATTATGATAAGGTTAACTTGTTCATACAAGGATTTAAATTTAAAACTCCTTAAGAAATGATCCTTCTTTAGAGACTAACTCCTATCAGTCTTAGAAGTTGACACCTATTAACATGGTGAATTCAAGACTCTTCCTCCATAGGAGTAGGAGTCTCAACGAGGTTTGAACTCGAAACATTAGATTCTTTACAAGACTCTAATATCATCTCAAGTTTGAACCTCATTAAGAATCTTACTCCTACAAAAGGAAAGTCCTAAATTTACCAAATTGTCAAGTGCTACCTATGAAGGAGGAATGTTTGTTAAAGAAATTTGAATCCTTGTATGAAGGTGTTAACCTTTTTGTAACAATGATATCAAAGCTTTACCACGAATCGGTATTTCAAGTTTGAATCTCACTAAGGTTCCTTGTCTTGTAGAGAGGAGTCTCGAATTTACCAGACTATCATGTATAAGAAGAAGGAACTTTTGTTAAAGGATTTTGGAATATGTACGAATAAATTAACGTTTTCCTAAAATATCTTTAGTCATTATTGCTTCAACTCATTCATATTTATTATTATATTCATGATTTTCCATCCAAAAGCACCGAAGAACTCTCTGGATGGAAAAGTTTCTGAAGTTGGAGAATCTGATAATGGTCAGATAGGTGCATTGATATGTCAAGAACAGTGACCTAGTGAAACAAAAAAAAGAAACTAATATGAAATTAAAAATGTTAGATTGAAGTACTAAAGAATACTAATAGGTCTTACCTCAAATTTTATTTATCCAAACAAATAATATCGTTTCCATATCCTCCATTCCTCAATTTTTATGCAACCAAAACATACATTAATGTAAGTTTTTTTTTTTCGGGTATTGTTTTAGATTCATACAGTTGGTTTAAAATTCATTTTGAATTAGATGCATGTTCTGTCATAGTGTTTATTGTAATTGTAAACTCAGGGCATTATGCTTATTTGAAGTTTATGCAAATTATTAGAGTTTATCGTTTGCACAAATATAATGACTCTAACAATAGCGTCTCTCTGCTTCATTTGACAGCTTTAGTGGAGGAACCATGGTTTTTAAATGCAAAGATAGATACTCAATTTTGTAACAAATTTGACATAAAAGGAATCTACTTATGATTTATCAATGTGTTCTCGTATATATGCAGTTCCCAAAAAAGACAATGTAGATGATAAAATTCCCTCGTAAATCTCCATAATTTTTGCTCCACTAATAAGGTTCTACCGCTTCAGTAAGGAAGGAGAGATGTGAAAAGTAAGATTACAATGGATGCAAATATCAATTATTTCATTAAGAAATCACAAATAATAAGCACAATTCAACAAAATCTAGTCAAAGGTGTCGTTTTTCATTCACAATATGAAGTGCACAGTAGAATAAAGATACTCGATTTGATAGATTTCACATAGTAATGAAACTTTTCAATAGCTAAAGTATGATTTTTAGTAAAATGCTTTTTTCTCCTCAATCTACTCAACTATGGTAGAATCAAAAGCCACCGTGCCAACATTACCTTGCTCCAATAATGTGAAATGTCCGGTAAGTGTCATGTCAATATTGTCATTATCAGCAAAATTCACACATTCAGCAGATCTTGGGAAGAGAGGACGGAGGCTTTACTGAGGTGCTTTACCACATGCTAGGCCCCAACCACCAGGAAACTTCCTTCATCTTGTTAATCTATGGTCAAGAGGATTATGAAACTTTTTCTTTGGCCTTCGCTGCTAAATACTTTCTATTTTCTTGCTTGTACCTCTTCCATTCTCGTAAAGCACCTAGGAGGACATGCATAATAACTGGCAGGAAAAATGGCTGCAATAACAGAAGGAAAGTCGTCAATTGCTGCTTAAAATCGACTCAATTAATTGATGTCGTATCTCAGCAGCAGAGGCAGTAACAACAAACATAATGAGGTCAGCAAACAAGCCAAAAAGAATTTAGACTTGCTCAAAGAACAAAGTAAAGGCTAAAGAGAACACTCAACACAAGCTTCCGTAAATGACATCTTTTTATGGGCACCACGGTCCTTCCAATATCTTAATATTCATTTCAGTCTTTGTGATAAAAAAATGACAAATTAAACAAGAATCGTTTCAGATGCATAACCTACATTCCCTAATGATGCGTGCCAAAAGGTAAAGACGACCACCAATATAAAGCAATCATCCACAGGTCAAGTTCTATCAATTCACAGAAGCCGGACTATAGGGCAGAGAGGAGAGTTCAAGGACAAACCGAATAGATGGCAAAACAATGCTCAAATGAATAGTAGCTTATAGACATAATTGAAGGATGAAAGAAGGCATCCTCGGCCAGAGATCTTGATTGCCTTGATGATACTGATAAGAAAAGAGATTAACCATATTTTAGTAGCAGAAATCAGGTAGTAAACTTTCATCAAAGTCGGTAACAAGCTTTTGATATCATCATAAAGTCTATGAAAGGCATACCAGCTGAAGCATCATATATTCCAATAGATGCATTACTTTGAGCAAATTTTGCTGCCTCAAGAGAAAACTTTACCTGCTCGAAGACCATAAAATATTGAGAAACAGTATAAGTTGGAAATTAAAGATGAGGACAACATTTTTATATCAATTCATCGGTCAAAGTTAATATACAACAAATGTATTAGTACCGCTGAAAATCAAGTTACTTTCTGACCAAAATCTAAAATTAAATATCATAACTTACAAATTTTTACAACTAAAATGCAAAGGGAAAAAAACATTATTTTACCTAAAATGAACATTCACTGATAGGGGTTTGAATATTATGTGTTTAAACCCCAGTTCAGTAGTATGGGATATTCGGTGTAGTATTCAAGTATGTGGTTTCCCCTTCTTAACAACTAGCTTTGGTGTTTGTCAGTTGGTATTAGAAGTGTTGAATTGTAGGTATCAGGAAAAGACTTCCTTCTGATAGGTGGAGGGTTTTGACCAACAAAGAAGTTGAGTGATGTGCTATAAAGTGTTCATTGTCGAGATGTTAGCTCTCAAGGTCTATGATAGGAGGGACTTTAGCATTATGAGGCTGCGTTTAAGTCTCATATTGAGGAATATGGGATGTTCAGTACAGTATTTAAGTTAAGGTTCTCCTTACTTAATAGATTCAAGGATGGTTCCCCAAGTACTTGGGTGCATAATGACAACATGCACTAAAGTCAAACTTCAACACGCGATTAGTAGTAAGGGATGTCCGTAGGAGAAATGAAGTGTTTGGTTCTGCCCCTTTAAAAGCTAGCTTTAAAGGGTGAGTTCCTCATCCACGTAGGTGCTTATTAGTAACATGCATCTAGGGGTGGGCAAAAAATTTAATTTTCTTGATCCAATCCACTTTTGCTCCAATCCACTCCATTTATAATCCATTTTATTAAAAATCTAATCCATTTAAAATCCATTTAATGGATATGGATTCCAATCTAATTTACATTTTATATATCTTATGGATTGGATATCCATTTTATAAATCAAGATTTTTAAATATGGATAATCCAAAAAATCCAATCCAAATTTTCAATTTAAATTTTTAGTTGGGTTAGACTAAAGGTTGAGATGAACTATGCTAAATTCAGACTTGGATGGGCCTTGCTCGACGACCTATACGGATCGAACAGGCCCGATAACCATAAGAGGTTGGGCGGGCCTAAAGATATGAACGAGATAGGCGGGCCCGACAAACCGAACGAGTCGATCAGGCCCAATGACCTGATGAGTCACGCGGACCCGAAAACCCGAACGGACCAGGCAGAACCAATGACGAAAACAGGTCAGGCAGCCCAAAGACCCGAACGAGTCAGGCAGGCCCAAAAACCTGAACAGGCCTGACAACCCGAACGGGCCCGAAGACCCGGATGGGCCCGACGACCTGGCGACCCGGACGGGCCCGACGACCCGGATGGGCACGACGACACGAACGGGCCCGACGACCCGAATGGGCCCGACGATCCGGACGGACCTGACGACTTGGACGACCCTGACGGGCCTGGCGACCCGGACGAGCCTGACGACCTACACGGGCCTTACGACCCAGATGGCACGATGACACGAACGAGCCCTACGACCCGAACGGGCCCTACGACCTAGACGGGCTCAACATCCCAAACGGGCCCTACGACCCGGATGGGCCCGACGACTCAGACGGGCCTGATGACCTTGACGTACCTGACGACCCAGATGGGCCCCACGATTCGAATGTGCCCGACTACCCGATTGGGCCCGACTATTTGGACCTGTCCGTCCGGGTTGTCTAGCCCGTCTGGGTCTTGGGCCCATTCGGGTCGTCCGACCCGTTCATGTCGTCAAGCCTGTTTGTGTTTTCGGGCCCGTTCGGGTTGTCCGGCCCGTTCGGGTTGTCGAGCCCGTTCGGGTCATCGGGCCCATCTGGGTCGTTCGGGTCGCCGGGCTCGTCTGGATCGTCCGGGTTGTCGGGTCCGTCCGGGTTGTCTGGTCCGTCCGGGTCGTCGATCCCATCCGAGTCATTCGGGCCTTAATGACACAAGTTTTAAGAAATTCAATTTAAATTTCTTTTATTAAAAATGGATTCTGGATTTTAAACTTGATCCAAATATTTGGATTGGATTTAAATCTTGATCCAAATATTTGGATCTTGATTTTAAAAAAATCCAAACTACTTTTGCTAAAAAAATGAATTTGGGTCAAAAATCTAATCTAATTATTTGGATCTAAAATGGATGTGGATTGGATCATTAAATATCCAATCCATGCCCACCCCTACATGCATCAAAGACAACACTTCATCACCCTATCAGCTATTAGCATATGAATGACATCATAAATAGTACTGTTATAAAAATTTATATTATTTTCTGAGGAAAGGTGTTTTGTGTTGTATCTATTTATAACCTAGAATCCTAGGGAAAAACTCTTATCACATTTTCCTTTTTCTCTTTCCTTAAGCTTATGTTGAAAGTCATTGATCCTTATAAACATATGAATCTGAATAAAAAGAGATATCTAACATCTATCAAGTTCTTTTTCTCATATACTCCTTCAAGTTAGTATAAGAGCTTGATCCAACTCTGCGTATATTGTCCAATGAGTTAACATCCTGCATCAACATTGTCACTTCTCACTATTACAAACATGGTAGTTAGAATCGTATGAATTGTACAATTCGTATCACGATACGATTGCAAATGCCAAAAAAATCACAACTTTCATTTATAGACACACATAGATCCTAAATTTATATAGAAAATATTCTAAAGGAAAAGAATTAGCTCAACCTACAGTCACAAGATCTGCAACTACTTTTCTAACCCTTCAATGTATAGCACAATAGAAAAATGCTCTTCGAGGTATGTTTGTTTCAGAAGAATGGACAGCTAGTAAATATGCTAGTAAGACTGAAGGTAAACAAGTAGTGAGCATTGTTTTATCTGATGATAGATTTTGGAAATCTATCCAATATTGCTTGAAGTGTGTCACTCCACTTGTGAAAATACTAAGGCTTGTGGATGGAGACTCAACCTGCAATGCCATATATTTATGAAGCTATGGATAGAGCTGAAGAGCAAATAGCTGCAAATTTCAAGGATGAAGAATCTCGTTATAAAAAAGTGTGGAAAATAATTGATACTCGTCGGAATTTGCAGTTACATAGACCTCTTCATGTTGCTGCTTACTACCTTAATCCTAAGTAAGTAACTATAACACTATACTTTCTTAGATTACAATTTCATAATGATAGATTTTAATACCTACTTTTTATTTGACCACAGAAAAAAATGATCCAGATAGAAGGATTAGATTTCAACTTGATCAACAACTTGGTAGATTTAAGAAACCCCAAGGATTATTTGGAAGAAGCATGGCAATTGATACTAGGGATAAGAAGGAACATGGTATAAATTTTATTTTATTTTTTTAAGATTTTATTAAAATCATAATTCCACAATTATAAATGTTAGTTTTTTATTTGACATTGCAGCTCTTTGGTGGTAAAGTTATGGTGTTGAGGGTAAAGAGTTGCAAAATCTAGCAATGAGGATTTTAAGTCTCACTTAGTGTTACTGGTTGTGAAAGAAACTGGAGCATATTTGATCAAGTCCATACCAAAAGAAGAAACCGCTTGGAACAACAAAGATTAAATGCTCTTGTCTTTGTTAAATATAATCTTCAACTTGAGATGAGACAAAAGGTTTAGAGAAGAGAAAGGAGATACTTATGATCCTATATGTCTATTTGATATTGAATTAGATGATGAGTGGATTATTGGAAAAGAGGATCCTTGTCTACCAAACGATGTTTCATGGATGGATATACATGAATATTTTACTCTTGAAGAGGGAGCTCCAAGCAAGAAAAGGAAGAAGGGTCCAAGAAACTTAAACAAAAAGGGAAAATCTACTACAACAACAAATGATGATGAAATTGAAGGGATGGTTGAAGAAGTTGAGGAAGAGGATGAAGATGAGTTGCCACAAAATGTTATATTAGATGAAGAAGATGATCTAAGTGACATTGATCTTGGAGATGATGAAGGAAAGAATAAAATTAAGATGTAACATTTAAATTGGAGATCTTGACTTAATTATAATATATGATATTTTTAATGGTTTTTTTTTTTCATATGACTCATTTTTACTTAAATATATTATATTTTATTTATCATGTATCTTATGATTCATAATAGGATTTGATTCACGATTCAAAAAAATTCACAAAACGATTCACGATACGAATCTCAATTAGATAACTATGATTACCAAGTCTAACCTATCCTTTGCAATCAGCAATTTTATGCACACTCCTCGCATTGATCTTCTCAGATACCTCAAAGACTTGAGGATAGGGTTTGCCATATGAAGATAAAGAAGGTAACCAAAGATCTAGGTTTTGTGATGCTGATTGGGCAAGATCTCTTGTAGATAGACATCCCACTATTTTGGATATTGTTTTTCATTTGAGGGAATATTATTTCTTGGAAAAGTAGATCAAAAGGTTTATCCAACAACTAAGGTCTTACGAAATCCAACAAATGAAGATGTACTCTAATAAATCATGCAGCTCTTCACATTGCTTCTAACCCTATGTTTCATGAGAGGACCAAACATAGACATTAACAATCATTTTGTTAGAGAAAAGTTGTTCTCCAAGGAAATTTGCACCGAGTTTGTTGGCTCTAATGATAAACTTGCAGACATATTGACAAAATCCTTGAGAGGACCACGTATTTAATTTATGTTCCAAGCTTGTATGTTTCAACTCACCAAGAGTGCTAGAATAGTTTATACCATTTTCTGAACAAAAGTTGTTTTGTGTTGCATCTATTGTAACCTAAAATCCTACAAGTAAACTCTATCATGTTTTCCTTTTTCTCTTTCCTTGAGGTTCTTTTTTAAGCCACTAATCCTTACACGAGGGATCTAAGTTAAGATCTCTCAAGCTCTTCTCTCATATACTCCTTCATCTAGTGTCATCCAACATAAGTCTAACAAGCAATGGTCAAGCATGTAGACCAAAAAATCACCTGTTTTCCAATCTCATCCATGATAATCATCCTTGGCAATGACTGTACCTGCAGGAAATGAAAGTTCGACAATATTTAAATAGACAGTAGCCAGCAAAAACAGACAGATGAAGAAACTTAATTCAGAAACATACCAATCTAGAAAGCGATCCAAGTGTTGTAGCACATGAAAGAAGATTAAAGCATATATGCTTCCGAGATAAAACATCCAACTCCCTACACAAAATTCACCACAAAAACAACTTCATGGTGATTTGTTCCTTACACAAGAAAATAAATTATATAAATAAATAGCTTCGGCCTCTTAGCCACGTGCATACAGCATAAATGTAACAAAATTTCCCTTCTACCACCATTCCAAACTAAATGTGTACCTTTCGTGCCATCAACCAATACCATGTAGTCTAGTCTAGGGTTCATCTATTTAATGGACAATACAAGGTTATCAGATCATGATTCATTATTCATATAGTAGATCATTAAGCCATTTTTTTAATCACGATAAATAACATGCATTGAATCATATAATTCAGAGACACATCAAAGATAGCTTAAAATATATCATATCAATGATGTGTAGGGCTCAATCTGATTTTCTTTTAAACTGTAAATTTGACAAGATAAAGAGAAGTCTCACGTATTCAAGTCAAAAGTAAGAAGGAAAATAAATCATTGATCTAGCCAATATGGTGCGCTAGAGCAAACAAGTGACCGCATTAAGCCATCATTTTGGAAGAATGAAAGTAGAGTAACATAACCAACCAAAAAAGATATGAGTGAGTTATTTTCTCCAGTTTGAGACGGACTATAGAGAATCTGAATAGGACCAGTTTTATATTCTCTCTTTATTACTATTACTATTATTATTTGTACAGTTATGTTTATATTGGTATTATAGGAATAAAATGTCCTCCAATTAAATGGATTGATTGTAATTATTCTATATAAACAAACTCCGCTGTATATTTGAAACAACCAACATATTCTTGGTTCTTTACTTTTGAACAGAAGAAAATAACTACATAAAACATGCCGTTGGTAATTTTAGAAGGGTAGAACAAGGACTATTATTCTCACCATTCTGTGAAACCCCTTTCACTGCCTAGGAGAATGGATGTGCCTGACTCACCAACATAAAGGTTATCAGACTTCAGACCAAGGAGTTGCCGCAGCTGCCCCATGAGAACTTCAAAAAGCGTCTGGAGATCCTGTTCCAGAATAAGCATGCTTCAATGTTTGGCACGAGAATTAATGATTATCTACAACACTGAGACTATAAAAATGCATGTCAAGATTATCTTAATACGAATGAATAATTGCCAAGTTTGCCCAGCTTCATGAATCACGAGCATCTTTTTTAAATGAATATTAACTAAAACTAAGCAATTTCCAAACATGCACCAAGTATATCTGCATAATAAATGGCATTAAATTCTTTATTTTATAAAAAAGAAAAAATTATTTTCCAAATTGCTGTTTACAATGATAATCTATCGATTATAACTTAGAACATATCAAGGCTGAAAGTGTATCAGTGAATCACACATCAAATAAAAATAGGTTTAATTACTCGTAAGGTACCCAATTTGGATCAAGGGTGTCAAATTGGTACCCCGCGAAAAAAAGGTGTCAATTTGGTACCCAAATAAGTTTAAGTGCATCAATCAAGTCCATTTTCATTAACGCTGTTAAAGTCATTAACGTTGACCAATTAAAAGAGTATGTTGACACAAAAATTTGACACGTGGAATACCAATTATTTGTGACGTGGTAATTTAAATAAAAAATAGGAATTTTGAAATGAATTAAAAAAAATTTGTAATGTTCGAATTGGCCCTGAGTCAAGAAAAGCAGGAAAGCATAGTGAAAAGTGAGAAGGTGATCGAGGTTCATGTGATTTGGGGGTTTCTGCAATCTCAATCTCATTTCGCTCCCATTTCCACCGATTTTCATCTTCTAGTTTTCACCATCGACGCCGAATCTGAGTCCTAAATTCCCATTTCCTCTCCCTTCCGATTCATGACACAGTCACGTTAGACCAAGCTCCTAATTTTGTCCTCTTTCATTTTTCTGTCACTTTTATTCTTTGAACTGTACAACGACATTTGTTGCTACAATAGGGTAATTTCAATTCCAATGC
>Ga0214545_1001456_pt1 | contig 44218 bp, 27 predicted proteins | sample CNSS4metaG_FD_160064 | JGI IMG/M metagenome (GOLD analysis project Ga0214545, IMG submission 160064) | Root nodule microbial communities from cowpea collected in UCLA plant growth center, Los Angeles, California, USA - CNSS4 | ecosystem: Host-associated > Plants > Roots > Nodule | place: USA... | reverse complement strand
AAATCTCATGCAATAGCTCAAATACTTAGAAACAAGAACAAGAAAACTCAAAGAAGCATATGACAAGAGACTCAAGCATCCAAAGACATGTTATCCAACCACATTTAGGAGTAAGAAGAGTAACAAAAATAGTAGCCAAAACTACCCAACATAACCTGAAAAACGTTGATTCACGGTGATCTCGACAGCTTTGACCTTTGCTCACTATTTCAATCATAACTCTCTCCATAGAACTCCAAATGCATTGGTTCATTTTTTGTTAAAAACTAGACTAACAGAGATTTTTTTGGACATCAAGAACGTAATTTTTGGACCATTGAGCAGGTGCAGTTTAATCTTTTAAAGTCGTGAACAATTTCTGCCAGCATTGTTTTTATGTGGACCATTCAAAGATAGCTACACAAGACAAGGTTAGAACATGAAAACAATATATTCTAGATAACCTAGGCTCTAGATACCAAATGATGAAGGATTATCTTGTTCCTTTTTAAGATTATTAAATATAGTGTGAGTTGATTAAGAAAGCTTTTTGAAAATTCCCACTGCACATTAAGATAGCATGCTATCTAGATGTGAAGGTTCATTTCTCAAGCTCATGAAAGGAAGAAGAGAGTTGGATTTAAGCTTAAACACACACTACAATAACAACACTTAAAAAGAAAAATGAAAGAAGAAACAATAAAAATGGAAAACATAGAAGATGAAGAATGGAAGAAGCACGCCACTCATAGGGGGGATCTAAGCCAACCAAGCCCTAGAGATGAGTGATGGTGCCGCCACTTACAAGCAAGATAAGGCAAATGTGAGTTCACTTCTAGGAAGGAGAGCTCACGAAAATTGGTGGTTGAATGCACAAAGTTTATAACAAAATGATAAACCCTTTTACAAGACAAAGAGCGCCCTTTAAATAGGAGTCCATAGGGGTCCTTTAGCAAATACAAAAACATGAAAAATGATTAACTAGCAAACCCTAAACCTAATGTGAGAGTGAGTCTTGGCCAAGTGAAGGAAGATGATTGGTGGAGGTATTCCCATGAGGATTCTAGGCCAAAAGAGGAAGGAGACCAAGTGACCTTCTAAGGCATAAACCACAAAGGCAAAAGGAGACAAGGTACATGTCTACTTTTGCTTTTGCTTTATGCTTTTTGCTTTCCTCTCTCTTCCACTTCATCCAAGTGCTCCAATCACCAAGTGTCACCTAGCCATGCTCTACTTTCTCTTAATTACCTACAAAACAAGACAAACAAGGATTAACATGTTGGTTTAAGTTAATCTAATCTTGGTCAAAGGTCAACCTTGGATCAAAGTCAACAAGTCAACCAAAATAAATCAACTAGGAACCAACTTAGGGAATTCAAACTAAAGTAATGCAAAACAAAGATAATGGTGATGGAATAGAAGACTCCCCTCTAGACATGCTTCTAGTGATCCTTCTTGAGGGAGCTTCTAAGGAGGTGGTCACGCCTTCATCATATCCCCAAAAATAAATTAAATAATTAAAACATTACGCATCACACTAATGGTATACGCAGGACTCGAACCGAAGTCCTCTCATCACCACTCAACATACTCCACCACTGTTGCTCCTTTATCTTAACTCTCTACATTAATCAATTTATAGATTCATTTCCTCACATTTATTTATTTAATTTTCCCAGGTCTTACACTATCTCTAGTTTCTTAAGCAATGTGCTTAAGAAATTCCACTAATAAATACCTTTGACTAGCAACGAGTATCACCTTGTCAAGGTTAAAAAAGTTTCAACAACTCTAGGTATATGAGTAAAACCTCTCCCGGCTACATCGAGTATCAACCTCCCTAAGTACACAAGTACAAACCTAAAGTGCCTTTCACAACTCTAGTACAAGGGTTGTGTATAAGTCATTATAGACAAAGAAGTCATTGCCTGACTAGGTGTATTGAAGAAAACACATATAAATGTCTTTGGAGAAAACCCCATTACGAAGATGTCTTACCTTGGTAAGAGATAACTCACTTATGTACATTAGATGGACAACATGTTAGGGTAATGTCATAAGAAAGAGTCAATATCGCAATCAAAATCGGAATGGGACGACAAACCAAAAAATATTTCTTTAAAAACAAAGTTTTGGACTCACCATCATAGTTTATTCTGGAAAACTAGAAAAAAAATGGAAAGATAAAGCGTAGACTACAAAACCGGATTTTGCATCCAACAACTGGTTTAACGTGGGAAGGTGTTAAGACCCTACAACGCTCGTTCCAAGACGGTTCCTTTAATTAAAATACTATTTGAAAAAAATGATTTAATTTTTGTTTGGTGAGCCCGACAAGGTTTGACCTCACCCATACGTATTTTCATTCATAATGGAAAATCATGGATTTTGTAGTTCTTAAGGAAACTTTTGTTTGAAAATGATAATGTTTTAAATGTTTGAAAGGTTTTGTATTTTTTATGAATTTTTTGCAAAAAGGAAAGGTAGTAAGTATTGGTACCACGTGGACGGTCATATGAGAAAAGAAAAGGTATCTATGTTTTGAAATGCTTTAAAACAAACGATCAAGTAAATATAAAATAAAGGAAATAAAAAAAAAACAATGCGTACATGATTAATTGTGATCAACTGTTATAAATGTAAAACTCCTTTGAAAAGTTTCTAAAAGAATAACAAAGGCTTAAACGATATCATGGTTCAAGTATGAACCTTCCATATTAAAGATCTAGGGTAACATGAAGAGGTTTGTGTACTTCCTTGTTACACAAAGAGTAGTTATTGTACTTAATAGCACTCAATTGATTTTGTTATTTCAATCTCTCAAGTTGTATGCTTAATATAGAATTAGATGTGGCCAACGAGTTTGGGTGAACTAGTACAAAATTTGTTGTGTTGTTTATTTGCTTGTTCACTAAGTGGTCAACTTTAGTCCTCTCCGAGAACAATCTAACTTCGTTGAACTCGCCTTTCAAGCTCCAATTATTTTAACACTCACCAACTAGTGTAAACAAAACATAAGAAGACTTATTCAAGCACTTTCTATACTAATATATATATATATATATATATATACTAGTAATTGAAGTAAACTATATTTTCAAACTTTACCATATTGTAACGTCAATCTAAAGTAAACGTTCATGTGACTAAATTTTTTTGTTGCATTTATATAGATGGTATTTTATATTACTTGTTTAAACATTATTTTTATTAAAACATACAATCGTATAGTGTATAAATATTGCTACTAAGTAAAGGCAAATCCTACAATCAACTAACCATATATGGTTTGTTCAAAAATGAAGTTGTTTTTACACCTACAAATAGATAAAAAAAAATTAAATGGTGTTGTAGATCTGTCAAAGAAAGACAACACGTGTTAATTTCGATTTAAAGTAAATTGAAAAACACCTTTTACATAAAAAAAAGACAACTAGCATCGATTTAAATTTTAACTACTCCAAATACACCATTAACGACTCATCTACCATGTATAAAGCCAACAACTAATTTCACATATACACAAAAACTTACTCGTCTTAAAATTTCATTCATCTTCTGCTAAGAGCAAATGATCACCATCATGAGTCCATTATCTTTGTATTTTGTGGTATGCTATTTTTATTACCAATGTTCTATTATTTTACCATTTCATTTCAATCTTACTTTATTCACATCTTTTTACTACACTTGTTTAAATCATCTACAAGTTTCTCAAATGAATGATCTTGGAGCCATATTTTCACAACCAATGTTAATGGTTTATATGCAGGTAAATATGGGAATCATCTCTAAAGTAGCAATGTTCTTCTTATTGATAATGATTTTTCTCTTTAGCACAACCCACTCAGTTGTTTTAGAGCCTACTGAAAATCATATCAAGTTGGCTACCTATTTTTCTAAAGAATTTGAAGTGGGACCAGGAACAGTTGTAGTGAAAGCATTATTAAATATTGACTTTCCAAGGTGTCACATTGGGTCAAGAGTTTTGATGTTGAAGTAGTTGATGAAGATGGTAATTCGGTACCTTTGTATGAAGCTTACCTTCATCATTAGTTTGTTGTAAAATATATTGAAAATATTACCATGTCAGAGTACATTAAAGAAACCCAATACCTTCGTGATGGTATTGAATTTGAAAGAAACCATGGTGCGTGCCAGGGTTTTTTGCTTCCACATTATTGGGGCTTGGGAGGAGAATCACGAGGAACTTCCTCAAATCTTCCAAATCCTTTTATAAGACTCAAGAAATTTAAATAATTAATTAAACAATTATTTAATAAATGCGGGTAATAATTAATTAAACAATTATATAATTGTGGTCTGAATGTGAAAGTAGAGCTGTCAAAATGGGTTGAAACCTGCGAGCCAACCCAGCTCATTACGAGTTGGGTTGGAAATTTTTTACAAATTTCAATACAGGTTGATTTTTGACCCGACTCATCTAGAACCCAGCTCATTCGGGTTGAACCCGTGGTGAGCCGGGTTAGCTCACCAACCCGCAGATAAAAGGGTATACACGAGCTTTTTATTAAGTTGGGCTTTACATTTGAGTTATATTAGGTTTTTTTTAGCCAACACATAAATAATTTGTTTTTTTTATTATTTTGGTTTGTATTTGGATTGTATTAAAGTTTATTTAGATTTTAATTAGAATTATAATATAGTTTTGACTAAAAAAATAATAAAAATTTGTTTTTTTTTTAATTAAGTGAACTCGTGAGCCAACCCGTTTAACCCGCCAACCCGTGGTGAGCCGGGCCGAGTTCGAATTTTTTTGGCTAGCCAAAAATTGGGCCGGGTTGGGTTAGCTCACTAAATCATCAACCCGTGGAGGGTTGAGCTAGGTCGAGCCGGATTCCCATTTTGACAACTCTATGTGAAAGGGTGGAGAAACCCTAGAGTTAGTGGGCAGCCAAAAGGAGGCTGGGAAAACAGCCCATAATGGGTTGTTAAAGGAAATTATAGTCAATTAAAAGCATTTTCGTGTTTTTTATTTAATCATAATTAGGACCATATAAAAAGAGAAAATAAGGCAATTGGGAGGGTTTTGAGACTACAATTTCTTGAGGGACTGAGAAGAGAGTTTTACATAATCATTATAATTGCTTTAGGAGTGTGAGAGCTGAGTTTTTGGAGTGGCAAAGGAAGGCTAATTGGTATCATAAAGAAAAGGGGCTAAAAGACCATTAGGAGTAAGGATTTTCCAGGTAAGGGGAACCATTTTCGTGTATATTGTTATGCGCATGTTTGAGAGCCATAGTCTCATAATTTTATGCCTTATTGACATGGAATTTTCGTGCCTGTGTGATATGATGTGTGAATTGTTGTGTTGGCATTGTTGGAGCATCTCACTCAGGCGAGAGCATCTCGCCTGAGCAAGAAATCGAGAAGTTGTGAGGTTGTGCTCGAGGGTCTCGCTCAGGCGAGGAGCCCATGGATTGGGCGACAGAGCACCTCGCTCAGGCGAGAGGTACTCGCCTAAGCGAGAAATCGTGACCTGATGAGTGTGTTTCTACTAACTTGCTGTAAGACCCAGGAAAATAATTATAATTCTAAGGGATAATTGGATGCGAGGAATATTAATTAATATACAAAGGTGGAGAGTATCATAGTTGGTTAGAACTTTGCCATGGGATTTGGAGGTCTTGGGTTCGATTCTTGTGTGCACGTTAGAATAATTATAAATTTTCTATTATTTTATAATTGCTTAGGATGTGCTCATGTGTGTGCTTGAACATGAAGTATGCCTATAGGAACTTAGCAATTTTAATTGCCACATTTAGGAATATTGTTTTCGTTGTTTTCTTGAATGCAATGAATATGCGAGTACATTGTAATTTTCTGGTGCGTGTGGATTAACAAGAAACACATGATGGTCATATGGTTTGGAGTGTTATTTGAGTCTTGGGGGTTGTGAGTTCAAATCTTGGTTAGAAAATAAAGTCTATTTTTTTTAGTAAATTCGTCATACACCTAGGGAGGTGAAAAGTTGAGATAGATACATTGAAGTGAAAATGTGAAAATGTGAAACTCAAGGAAAATTATGCAGTACAACAATAAGTTTTTTTATTTTTTTTATTTTTTTTTCATAGCCTGGTAAGGGAAAGCAGAGGGTCATTTTTAGCTAAGTTAAAAATTGTGGTTTAGAGACGAAGAAAATCATAAATTGGGATCAAAGGAAAAAGGAACCGCAAAAATTAGTGGAGGGAACGTTGGACTGAGAGCGAAAGAGGGTAGATCAAGTTAAGGTGATCGCATTTCAAGAATTCTCGGTAAGGGGAGCTACACCTTGTATCTATGGTTATTTGTTTATATGATGAATGTCTTGTATATTAGATAAGAAGTGTTTATCCTTGTGGTAAAAGAATGTTGGGTTTTTTGTGTGAGGGATGCTAAATCATTTTCTTGATATTACATGATTGTGTGTTGAGAAATGATTGTAAATTGATTTATGGAATGAAGGAATTGTGAAATGCATCTTTGGGTTATGTTTTGGTGTAAGGAGGTGTTAAGTCGTGTTCTCATTATTTTTGTGATTATGTATGGAGAATTAGTTGCATTTGAAAATGTGGAATTATAAAGGGGTAATTTCATTCTTATGGATGGAGATGATAACAAGTTTCTTTAATGGTTGAATTCATGGTGTGGTAGTGCTATTTGGGAGTAAGTTTATTGATAAGAAAAGATATTTTTTTGTCTACAATTGCTGTCAATTTTTTTTTGTGGTGAATATGAGTTGAGATAGATGGAAAAATTTGTCTTTGAGGATGGCGTTAAGATGTTTAATCTAATTACTTTAATTTTTTATTTGGATGAATCAATGGGGAAATTAGGGATTTTCATCTTCATCTTGTTACCATGTGAATTTATTTGAGGTTGGGGCAATGGTTGTAAATATAACTTGTTTTCCTTTGGAGTGTTAATTATGGTTGAGATAAGCATGATTTTATATGGGTTTTTGGTTGAGACTACGGAATTTTGTGAAGTGTTAGACGTTGGTGGTAAGTTGATTAGAAATTTTGTTTAAAGTATTTGATGAACTGAATTTTATCATTTAGAAAAGTAGAGGTGAAATGTTATAATAAAATTGTTTTGTTGTTGTTCTTGAGCATATGGGGAATCCATGGTGTAATAGCAATTGGAGATGTTTTCTTATGAGGATGAAATTATGATTTATGTTGGATTACTATAAATTGGTTAAATTTGGGGTCTTGGATAAAGTTAGTGGAGTGAGTATGGTTCCTAAAGGTACTATTAATTTGGGTTCAACTGTAGTAAGATTTTATGAGTTTATTAAGAATCCAACAGTTGTGTCAATGCTTGGGTGAATTTTAGTTCTTGGTTTGCCTCTTTCTTTTTTCAAAGCCAAATCAACAAGTTGTTGTAAAATACCCTAGTCACTTGTGGGACTCACTGTTTTAGCTCTTGCGCATTCAAAGCCAAATCTACAGGTTGTGGGAGAATCCACTGATCACTTGTGGGACTCGCTGTTTTGACTCTTGTATATTCAAAGATAAATTCACAGGTTGTGGAAGAATCCACAAGTCATTTGTGAAGCTCGCTGGTTCGCATTTTTGTTTTCTAAAGCTAAATCCATAGGTTGTGGTAAACTCCACTAGTCACACGTGGAACTTACTGTTTTGTTGGCGTGGTTTGTTTTAACATGATGTTGTTGCTAGTTTAAAAATGTGTTGTTTATGTATTATTTAGTGCAGAATTTTTGGGTGAATTGTATGTTATTATCCTTAAGTGTAAGGGAATAATGCTTGGGGTTATGCAAAGATAATGATTTATGATTAATTTGATGATGATGCGACACGATATGATGTAGTTGCATGATGAGTCGAGGTATGTTTGATCATGTGTTGAGATATGATATGTATGGGTGTACATATGTGATGAGACAGTATGAACTCTTTGATAGTTGTAAAGCCAGGATGGTTTCTTTACCCAGAGGACTTTGTTGAGTTAGGGTAAAGGGGTTTCGTTCCCTTGTAAGTCTATGGCATGAGCTTAGCAAGAGTACTCCACCCAAGGCTTTGTCGAGCGGGTGGAGTTGTTGCTAGTAAGTCTACGGAAAGTAGGGGAATGGACTTTTCCTAGAGGTGTTGGTGCGCATGAAAGGTATATTGGTTAGCTATGAGAGAATGTAATACCGTTAATATTACTTGGTGGTAATATTTTGATGAGTTTAAGTTGTGGTGTTGAGAACAAGTGTTGGTGGCGTTTTTTTTATGAAAGAGTTTTGTTACATCATAATTTGCTATGTGATTTACATGTTAATATGCCTATTATATGATGTGATACATGGTTAGCTCACCCTTGCATGTTTGTGGATGTGGTTTCCACTTGCGATGATCGTATGACTTGCGTTATACGAGAGTAAAGGTTGATGTAGATACTGCTGGAGAAGCTTAGCTGTGAGGAGTTCGTGGGGAAGCTTTGGGAAGTTTTATTTTCACCTTTGAAAATGTTTCTCTGAAATAAAATCTAATAGTGTAGTGGTTTTCGAGTTTTCACTTGAAGGATTTGATATTTAACCTCATTGAACGATTTAAGTTATTTGATTATATGAGTTATGTTTTCTCCTTGATGAATAAAGAGGTTGGATGAATCTTTTACCAGGTGTTTTTGTTAGATGTTTTTCTTAGATGAAAATAATGGTGAAAATTCCTATTTTATACGATGGTATTGAAGGTTGTGCTTCATATAAAAAAAATATCTTACACGTGACATCTCGAAAGGGGTGTTACACTCTCCACCTAGGTGAGAGATGTTTGTGTTGGGCGAAGGGAGATCTCGCCCAAGCGAGATGAGCTCGCCTAAGCCAGGCTTCGCAAGTAAGCCATTGTAGCACGTTCGCTCAGGCGAGAAAGCTTAGCCTAAGCAAGACAGGCTTGGTCGCTGAAGCTAAGGCTTCTAGCCCAAGCGAGTTTAGTGCAGTTTTTGTGTGTTGTTTGTACGTATTGATGCGAACGTGGATCAGGAGATCTTGTGCCATGAGAGGGTAGGTTCATGGATGGTGGTTAACACATGATGGTATAAGTAGGGTGGTTCATATCCAGTTACTCTCGTGTGGGGATACGAGTGAGGTAGGTTCGTATGTTCCGTGCTCACACTTGAGAGATGCTGCGTGCGGGGAGGTACGTGAGCATCATAAATCCTAAGTCCATGGCTAACCTTGTTATGTGAATTTAAGGTTGGGAAGCCTTGGGGTACTAAGAACTTGGCCAAGGTCTAACTATAATAATATAACTGAAGGTATTTATATTATTTAATTGATCTGTTTTCCGTTTATTATTTAGCTCACCATTTCTGTTTGTGCTTGGCGATGATCGTGTAATTCTTACACGGGAGTAGTTGATGATACAAGTGATGCTACTAACACTTGAGACGGAGAGAGGGGTTAGCTTGGGATTCGAGCTAGGAACTTATTTATGTTTTCTGTTATCTTTCTTCGATTTTGGAAATTGTAATAAGACTATTTCTTTTTTTTTTAGCTTTAATTGATCTTTAGCGCTTTGAATAGTTTATGAATTTTCCCACGTTTGGGAATAATAAAATTTTGATGTTCTTTTCTTAATTATTTATTTTAAATAAATAATATCTAGTAGGGATGTTACAAATTTAAAGAAAAATGGTTGTTTAGCATCATGGTTATTGATACACGTGGCACACACAATAGAAAAGGTTGTACTGAGTGTAGGTGTAAGCTTTTCAATATCCCAAAAAGGACTTTTACAATGTCACAACGGGCATTAATAGCCAATTGTAGTCTAGAAATTATAAAGGAGGACTCTTTTCTTGTCAAGACAACTTACAATGCAAATTAAAAACTGGGTTTTGTGGCCCAACAAGAAAGCTTTCCCTAAGATACAAAATAAGGTGGGTTGATTGGGATGAACACCAAGTGCCTCTTAAGTTCTACATACTTGATTCAACTAACCGTGTAACATTAATGGTTCTACACTAATTCATGATTGTCAGGTACATGACGTAATTAATATATACTATACTTTACAAAAGATAAGAAAACCTTTGAGACCTAGTTATATTCTAAACAAAAGTATTAGGTTGTTAATTACTTATTTTATTCTTAAGTGAGTAACATAAATTTCTCAATGTGCTATAGGCAAAGTATACTATCCCAAGAAATCATGACAATGAATCCCCTCATGTTACGAAAGCAAACATCCCAATGACAAAAGGTGGTTATCTTATATTGCTCATATGCACACTAGTGTTGTCAATGTCACTCTATATGGACATGTAATATTTGTTATTTTTTAGTGTTCCTATATAAGCTATATCATGAGGATAAACTTATATCAAATTTTGTACACTTCAAAATTTCAGTAGTAATAAATCTTGTCGATAAATTTTATATCTTTGCAAGAAACTAAGTACTTTAATGCATATTCTTTTTATTTATCGTTTTACTTATATTAGGACGGAATGGTTTTATGCACATCAAATCCAAAATATGGAATAAGAAAAGTAGCAAGAAATGAAAATGGTTACATAGTTGGAATGTCGGTTTGTTATCCAAAGCCTGGTTCTATCAAGATTAAAGATGGTGAAATTCTAACACTAGAATCTGTATATAAAAACAAGTTTCGTACTAGGGCAATGTGTAAGGCCCAGTTTTATTTCTGCCTTAATGTTTAAGGGTTGGCCCATAGGGTGCTAAGGCCCTAAAATTGCTAGGGTTTCCAATTCAGATTCATTCTTGCACAATAGAACCTTACGAGTTGCCCCTCTTCCTTTCAGAACGCTCTGCTAGGGCTTAACTCCGATCTTGGCCAATATTTCTCGAGCTTTGTTTTGCTTTTCCGCTCCATGTAAGTGTTTCTCAAGCTCGTACTTGTATTCCCTAAAGCTTATTTTTCGTGTTCTTCCATTTAGGGTTCCATAGTAACTTTGTTCTTTTACTGTCCCGCTGTTCTTCCAGTTTCTAAGACTGTTTCTCGAACTGTTGCACTCCACAGTTGGTGTCGAAGTCTCGTATAAGCCCTTTCCAGGTAAGGGAAGCTAGGGTTTACAATTGTTTATGGTTTCTGCATGTTTTATGAGTTTAAGTCATATTCTTGAGGTGTGTTCGTGATTTGATTGCTGGATATTAGTCAAAATGTAATTTTGGGTGTTGTTTATGCATTTTGCACGAGTGAACAGTGGCGAGCTCTGGTTTTCTCGCCCAAGCGAGCCTGTCTCGCCTAGGCGAGACTAACAGAGACTCGCCCAAGCCTTCCTGCGGGAGCTGTCGCTTAGGTGACTCACCTCCATTTTGAGCGAGGTGTAATCTCGCTTAGGCGAGAAGGGACTCGCCTGAGCGAGAATTCGTAAGAGCCACTGTTCTACTGCCCAAGCTCTCGCCTAGGCGATAAGGGACTCGCCTAAGCAAGAGGATCTCCCTCGTCTGAGCGAGGTCTTCTAGCCTGAGCGAGACTGGGCGAGTTGTGTGCTATAATATGAATGGCTAATGATGTGGTTGCTTGTTTGCCTGGCTTGAATACTATACTTGAATGGTTTGAGGGATGATGCCTTGATTAATATATGAGGTTGAGGTGGAAATGATATATTGCTTTATTGTGTATGAGTTGGAAAGCATGAGTTGTATGATTGGTTGTTATACATGATATTAGTATTATGAGAACTTTCTGATTGGTTGGTGAAACATGTACAAAGTGTGGGTAGGGCGTAATTTCATGACTCTTGTAGTGAGAGCTCTTGGTGGTGCCTCATTTGTTGAACATAATCCCACGGACCTTCCTAAGAGGAGTCCTTGGTGGTGCCCCACCTATTGGACTTAATTCCACGACCCTCGTGGTGAGAGTTCATGGTGGTGCCTCAACATAAGGACGTAATTCCACGTGAGTATCGTGGTGGTGCCTCAAGGCCAGGATGTAATTCCATGAAGGCCACGTGGTGGTGCCTCTTGTAGGGGTGTAATTCCGTGAAGGCCTTGTGGTGACGCCTCATTGCTAGGACATAATTCCACTACCACGTGGTGGTGCCTCATTTTACGTATCCGGATAAGTCAAGTCTTGGGGTCTTAAATGATTTTGGTAATCCATGTGTGAATGTTTGCTATTCATGTTTGACTTGGAGACTGCATGTTGACTGTTGTGATATAAGATTTCTTTACACTAGCTTACCCTGTTTTGCTTGTTTGGTTGTGTTATATTTGGTTCTCTCCTATTGCGATGATCATCGATTCTATTGATGTGAGCATATGTGAGAACTCTTGGTAGTGGTAATGGTGATAGGAATGCTACAGCTTGATGGACTGGACGGGTATTGGGCCCACGATGGGGCCCATCGCTGAAGGATTTATTAGTTATGATTTTCTTGTCTGTACAAGACCTAATACTATTAGTTCACTAGTATACTTTGTTTTAGGCTGTGTGGGCCCCTTTTATGTTTTATGGATATGTTGGGGTACGAAGCACTTCATACCCCAAATCTTCGTACTCTCTAGATATTTATGTATGTGGCGTTTTTATTAAATGAGTTTTATCTATTTATTTGGGACGTTACACAATGGGACATTTCTACATTTATTTGGTAGAAGAAATACCAAACAAAGATTTGAAGACTTGATGTGAAATTATTTTGTTTATAGTTCTGTAATAGCTTATTTAATTTGTAGTATAATTGTAATACATGAATACAGTCCTATGTCATGAGTATTTGTCTTAATGTTATTTTGGTTTTGTTCCACCACTAGGTTTGTGATGGCGTTATTTTTTATACTGTTTTGTTTATATGATATTTAATTGGAAAAAAAAAATTATACTAACAACACACGAAAAAAATGTAATCTACAAATTGACCTTATAATTTAAAAGAATATAAAATGTGGATATTGAATTGGGATAAAAAATAAATATTCTTTGAAAATTTAATTATGTTGTGCTTCTATCTCTTTTATATATTCTAGCTTACCCTACTTTATGATTATGATTTCTGTATGCTATGATTAATGCTATATAAAGAGAATAGTGCAGGTGGAAGTACTTACAATTGAGAAGGGTGAGAGTTATTTGTTTTGTAGAGATTTTCGTAATTATATATCTTGTTTATATTCCTGGAGAATATATGACATTTTTCAATATACTTTTTAAAAAAAATATTTAAGATCCCTATAAACATATATTTAAATTATTTGCAAACGTGATATACATAATTAGACGAGTTGTGATAATGTTACTTCAATGAAAGGTATTACATATTTTATAAAATATTTATCAAGTTTTTAGAATACAACTCAATTATTCATTCTTATGTTTTTAAGCTTTTCACATCCATTTTTCAAATATATTGTATATTGTGTATTGTATAGTGACAGAACTTGGACAAAAAATTTAGGGTGCCAAATTAAATTTTTTTATATAAATTATTTTTCTAATTAAATAAATAAATTCTTCATTTCCTCTACTTAAACTATTTTCACATAGTGAATCACGTATGCACTTTTCAATTTATAATGTTTCTAATCCATTGAATTCACGAAACAGAGGTATTCAAATTTTTATTCCAATTCAAGGTTATTCAACTAATCCATTATATGTTGTGAAATTCATAATGCAGCCTAAGATACATCCATAAATTTTACAAAATTTTACCATATGTAACAAGAAACACAAAAATCATTAAATTTCATAATTTCAAGTTATATTAATTTGGATAAAAATATAATTAGGGTTCATGCCAATTTCATAAAAGAATTCCTAAATTCATAATTAGGGTTCATACTAATTTGGAAAAAACTTAATTTGGGAGAAACATCGTAATATGAGAATCATAAATTTAAGGTACATAAATCATAATAGAATACTAATATTGATTCTTCTGATTCTTGATGAAGTTGATCCTCCTCTCCATAATCGACTGTTGATTGAACCTTATGGTCAAAGGTAATAATTAATATCATCTTAAAAAATAATATGTATTACATGACATCTTTTACCTTGGGTTCTTTTTCATGACTTTCTTGTGTTCATATTTAGGTTTGTTCCTTCTAGTTGCTTCCCAAGCCATCACAAGGTCTATTAAGCAACAATGTCTGAAGCCTTGGGCAACATGGGGAGCAATACCTTCAGAAAACAAGGATCATTTTTGGCAGCGTTTTAAGATAACACATCATCAAACTTATTCTCTATGCCTTATTGTGTATGTTAAGAGTCAAATGCAATTTCATTCTATTGCTATTATACTTTAAATACCATGCATATTGTGTCATCAGAATGATTTATACTTGATTGATTGTTACAGATGAAGGTTCATTGGAGACTCAAGCATGAAGCTCAAATTCAAAAAATTTACACACCGAAGCATCTCATAGGCTCTTTGAGATGTTTAAAGATGTTAGGACTGTAGGAGAACGCCCTTATTAAGTTTAGGAGGATATCTGAAATAATTTGCTAGCACATTGAAATTCTCCTCTCTATCATAATAAATGTGCTACAGCCCAAAGAAACAAAGCTTCAGAATGTTTGAGTCATATTCAACACGTGAGTCTTCTAGAAGTAGATACATAATATCATTAGTGATTACATGTCATTAGATGATTTTGAGTAATGCTTGGTGCAAATTGTTTTCTTTGAGAATTTAATTATGTTGTGCTTCTATCTCTTTTATATATGCTAGTTTACTCTACTTTGTGATTATGATTCCTGTATGCTATGATTAGTGCTACATGGGAGGAGTGCAAGTGGAAGTGCTCACAAGTGAGAAGGGTGAGAGTTGTTTCTTTTGTAGAGATTTTTGTAATTATATATCTTGTTTATATTCTTGTAGATGATATGACATTTTTAAATTTATTTTGAAAAAAAAAATATACATTCAAGATCCTTGTAGACATGTATTTATAGAAACTAGATCATTTGTCATATGCAACAAAAAACACAAAATTGTTAAATTTCATATTAATTTGGGTAAAAATATAACTAGGGTTCATGCTAATTTCATAAAAGAATCCCTAAATTCATAATTAAGCTTCATACTAATTTGGAAAAAACTTAATTTGGGAGAAACATTGTAATAGGAGAATCATAAAATGTAGGATACATAAATCATAATAGAATATTAATCTTAATTCATGAGAGATATTGTGATAATCCATTCTTTCTGTTCTCTAATATCTATTCTCGATTTATCTCTTTACTTTTGTTCCTATCTCATACTTTCTTGACGAATTATTGAGAAATAATCTTATTATGACCAGAGACAGAACCCTAACATCTTTTATTAACCAACATCCATCAATTTTTTATAAAAAATAAATATATATATATATATATATATATATATAAAGTTGTAAATTTTTTTACTAAATTTAATATAAATAAAATAGTATAATAATATATAAATATAATGTTAAAATATATAAAAATTAAAGTTAAAAAATATTGGAGGAGTCATGGCCCCCCCTCTTTCCTAAAGAAGGATCGCTGGTGTCAACGGATTCTAATTCTTTGGCTTATATGCCTTCTTTTGAGGATCTCACTTCCATTGTCGACAGTTTGTAGTTTACAACACTTAGATCCACCTCATTGTAATTCTGGGGTAATTCCTTTTTTTTATGCCTAAGGAATCAAGTTTTGCGGAATTGAAAATAATCTCTAAAAGAGCAAATATGCTTGATGAGAGGGAAAATTCTAATTATGAGAAAGATGATGAGTCAATTCAATCTAAAAAAATTTGGCCGGGAAAGTTTTAAAAACCTTACGTGGATTGTGAACAGGTTAGTTGATTATTAAGTTTTAGTCTCTTATTGTCGTTACATTGATTTATTTTTTCCATGTATTTAGTTAATTTTTTCATAATAGGTATTTTTTTCATTTGTACGATGTATTTTTATCATAAATTTTGTATAGTTCTTTCTTTTTTTTTTTTTATATTTTTATGTTTTTTAAAAAAAAAAAACACACACAATCTTAATCTTCATACAGAGTGATGTGTAACAGATTTATAATTCACCTTAATAGCAAAAGTATCGGTCTTTAGGTATGATGCATTATTTATATACACGGATTAATTATTTGTTTCAGAAAAGCGTTGAAAATTACTACCGGTCAAAACAATTTGTTACACATTAAAAATATATGTAGTTTCTCATTGAATCACATGAGCGAATAAGAATGCACTTACGAGAAATGACTTTTTGAATATAATTAATTTTCGCATTTAAGCAACTCTGCATTATCTATCAAAACAAAATAATTTTATATATTGTAAAAAAATCAACCATTTTCAAATTATTTATTTCCAATATAAATTATACTATAAAATAATATTAAATTTTTAAACCAACCACACTCTAAACAGTATGTTATTATGTTAATTACATAAAATGCAAAATAAATATATATTGTGAAAGTCATATTTGAAAACAGTAAACAATAAAAAAGATTATAAAAAAACAACTTGAATAAGGTTAGAAAAAGCATTAAACATAGAAATTTATAATAAAAAACAATTAAAATTCACTTAAATTTATAAAATGTTACAAAACAATTATCGCAATAGTCAACCATATTGGTGTACGTAACAAATCTGGAAAATATGTAGTAACCTTTGGTAATTTAAAATTAGATTCTAGAGTACTTTTTCTTTTGCACTACTAGTATATTTTGATTGAGTTCTCAACAAGTCTATAAATTGGCTATTTGAATAAAATGTTGAATTAAATTTCCAAACAGTAATGCTGTTAAATTAATTTAATATATAATACATAATTTATAATTAAATTGAATTTAAATGCATGTTTGAAACATATTGACTGTGTTGAATTTAATTCAATCAGCATTTATTTTATTAATCTTTTAACTGATTTACATAATTGGTTTAAAAACTAGTTTAATAAAAGTGTTTGACCTTTGACCAGGATAGAAGACAATGTCCAATGCTATGCAAATTGGAACAATCATACTGAGCAGTTTGACTCACAAAGACAACATAACATTGAAAGCTCACATTATTTTAAATTTTATTAAAATTGTTTTAGACAAAAAAACACGCTCATACATTTATGTAAATGATGTATCTTGAAGATTATATCAAGTAACGTTTTAACCATATATATCTATAGTAAATGGTAATAGAAAGATGTGTACGTACCCATTACCAAAAGTACTTGTAAAATATATTATTCTTTATTATCAGTCAGATGTATAAATTAACAAATTTAATAGTATTTATTTAACATACAAATGGATGGATAAACATTGTACGAAGATATGTACTATTGTTTTTAGCATAATATAGGTTAAAGATTAATTTAATTATAGAGTGGTTATGGAGTTCGAAATGACGTAAATAGATGCATTTTTGAATTAATTAAACAACATTTTAAGCATAAATTTGCACAAAACCCTACATATCGGTGAACATAAGAAGAACCACGTTAACAAATTGATTAAAACCAAGAGAATCATTAATTGAAGAAATTCATTAAAAATAGATAAGTAGAAACACAGTCATGCTGAAACAACTTTTCATTCAACGAAAAAACACAATAAAACCAACGATATACTCTATAACACTTTCCTAATAGATATCAGTAAGATTCAAAAATCGTACAAAACAGAAAAAATATTGTGCATCAAGAGAGATCTTCATTCCGGTTGCTGTGTCTTGAATCCTATGATGTGGATTTGACATCATTCACCAGCCACCGATTCCGACATTAGCAGAGTTCAACATTGACAAGTCGCCACCCTTGTTGAAATTACTAGGGTTATGGTTACAACTATTATTGTTGTTGATGTTATTGTCATGATCATCCCTTTCTTGTTCTTCAGAACCGTATCTATAAATTTCAGGGTTCTCGAAGGTAGAAATGGTCAAGTTGACATCGTCACCGGCGACGACTCTACCGCCGACGAGGCCACCGAAGACTCGACCGTGAGAGGTGGAGAGGTGTATCCCAAAGGATAAGGAACGAGGAGGGGTGGCGCCGGGGAGAAGGGTGTATTGGTTGTTGTGTAAGTAGGAGCCAGTGAGGGAAAGTAAGTTGAAGGGTCCATGGAGCATGACGGCGGAGGAGCCACTGGGGACATGGCGGAGGGTGACGGTGGTGATGACACCGGAGGCACTGAGGATGGTGAGGCTGACATGGGTGCGCCGAGCGATGTTAATAATGGTTTCAATGATGTCATGTCCTGGAGCGACATTGACGATGAGAATCTTGATGTTGGGTTGTGGGAGAGTGTATTTGGGCTTGTTCTTGGAGCCTGGAGGTCTGCCACGTGGCTTCTTGGAGGGTGGAGTGGCAATAGGGAGATTCTGCCATTGTTGGTTTATGGTGGGTGGTGGCAGCGATGGAAGAGGACAGTGGGAGGAGCTGGTGTGGTGGTCCCAAGAGGATTCAGAATCTGAGTCTCCGGAGACTGAGATTTGGGAGAGGGAGATTGGCATGGAGTTGTTTGTCATTGTACTAGAAAAAATGTATATCAATTAAGACGAGTTTAAATAGAAGAGGAAAGATAGACGAAATGGTTGGATGAGAATATTGAAAGAACCAAGGTAAGATAATTGATTGTGAGGATTTGAAGCTTTGTTTGTGGGTGATTTATAGTGTGGTAGTAACGGTGATAAGAATGATGGACTTGTGACGAAGGTTTCAACTCTAGAAAGTTTTTTTTTTTTTTTTTTTACAAAAATGATTTAGTTTTACTAGAAATTTATTCAAAAAGAATATACTTTAAAAGTGTTACCCTAAATGGAAAAGTTTTATTTGGAAGTCTAAGTTCATTCGACTTGACTTGAGTATAGGTTGCCTTAAGACATCACCTAAAGTTGATTAGAGTCAACTATAAGATCAGACTAACTTAATTTTACTTGGATTAATGCAAATTTAGTTTCTTTTGGACCTGAGTTAACGTAGTTCGACCTGAGACCTTGATGATTCAATTCAACCTTGGATTTAGGATGATTTAACTAGACCTTGGCCCTAATATGACCTAACTAAACCATTTGACCAGAGTCGACTAGACTCAAACTTTGGTCAAGACAGGCTCGTCTCGACCTTCAGCCCGGGCTAATAAGTTTCAACCTTCATCGAGACCGACTCGACCTTGCGTAGGACAACTCGACTTGACTTCCAATCTGATCCAACTCTGCTCGACCTACTACCTTATCTGACTTGGTTCGACCTTAATCTTGGGCCGATCAACTAAACCTTCAACCTAGGCTGACTCGGCTCAACCATCAGCCGAGACTCACTTAGTTCAACCTTTGGCCTAAACTGACTCAGCTCAACCTTTAGGTTAAGTTGACTTTAACTCAAGCTTCAACCCAAAACGACTCTGATTAACCTTCCACCTAACCCAATTCAGCTCAATCTTCAACCTAAACTGACTATGTCCAACCTTAGACATAGACGACTTAACTTGACGCAGTTCTTAGTTACCTTGACTCGACTTAAACATACCTTGATTATCATTTTTTTCTAGATTAACATAAAATACTAGGAAATTGTACTATTATGTACGACTCTCTTCTTTTTTTAGTGAAATCACGCTCACTCACATGACTTCATTCTAATCATATCAACCACTTGGGCACGAAACTCAATCAAGTTATTTTGTATTTTGTCATGATTAGCAATATATTACAATGGATTAACATGGAACTCAAATTCAATACGAGCATAACCCTGCAATTTGTGTCTTCTTTTTATAAAACAACTAATGAACATCATCGTTTATAGAATACTATCAAGGAATGAAGGAAGCACACATGGTGATGATAGTTTTCATTATCAGACCTCTCATGATTTTATTATTTCCAATAGACCTTTCCTCTAAAATATAAGAGAAAACAAGGAAAAAAGTAGATAAGCAAATGTTCTTACGAGGTCGAAGTATATTATGTAAAGTCTCCTACAAAGCTTTAGAAGGTTCACAAACTCGAGCTCAACGGGTGCTCGTCCTTAAACGTTACAAACAATGGGGAGGTGCCTGCAAAAGACACTTAGATACCAAAGTCAGTTTGAGATGTCAAAGAATAAATGTCAATGAATACGTAATTAATGTACTTCATAAAATTTGTCTTTTACATTATGGTTCATGGGCCTTACCTAGTTGGCTTTGGTTTAAGTGACCTAATTACTTGATAATCAAATTAAGATAGTTGACCTTGGATTTAGCTATTCTAAATGATAAGCATGTCGAACCAGTCTATTTGAATAATTCAAGTACATCTCATCCTATAGGGTTGACATGTACCCGACCAGGTCGTCTACCTTATGGGACCTAGTTAACCTAAGTGGTACTGTTCGAACCAATTTCTCAAACAAGCAAACAAGAAAAGCAAAAAGATGAAAAACACAAGTCTTAAAGTCAAAAGAGTATCCTTCCATTAAGTTCAAAAAGTCCATACCAAAGGGCCTTAATATATTTGGCTGAGATATGAAAAACCTATTCTACGTACTAAAATGAAAACATAAGTTACTACTCTTCTACGACATCTTGAGCATTCTCTATTTCTTCATCAATAATTTGGCTAACGGTGGAAGAAGGACTCATCTTGATTGTTCCCTCATCATCATGGTCATCCTCAGCATCCTCGGCCACATGCTTAGTAGCCTTAACGGTCGTTATCTCTACAACATCAACTAGGTGGCCATCATATATATCCAGATTCACACTAAAACGGGCATCAGTAGTCGACACCTCTTTGTATAAGAATTCATCTTGCCTTAATTAGCGCTTTCTAGAAACCATTAATATGCTCAAAGATTAACATATTGCTAAAGAGTGGCAATCTCAACCACGACTTCTTCAATTTTCTCCTCCTTCAACTTCTTCTAAGCACCAAGTAGTGTGCCTTCCAACCTTTGAATTTCCTGATCTCCTCCTCATGGGATTTCTTCTCAATGGCCCATTTATATTGCTTAATGTCCACCTTCTTCAAAATAGCAAGTTCCTCCATAACCTTTTTCTTGCCCTCATTAGCCAGTTCCTTCTATAGAAAATTAGCTACCCTCTAGCTCATCACCATGGATCACGCTTGGAATTCCAACAAGGCCTTTATGGCAACATTAGGCTCCATTGTATAAATAAGTTCTGACTCTTGGTCAATTAGATTAAGATCCATGTTTTTCCTCATCCAGATCCTACAATCGCTGATGATTCTCCACTTCAACCTGAGTCAAGTTTGGAACATTATCCTACCCCTTATTTTTTAAGCAACCTTAACCATTCGCTTTCTCAACTTGACGAACACATCCTCGTCCACACCCACCTTTGTAGAATGTTCAACCATATAGCATGCAAAAATACAAATTTTTCATATTAGCCAAATTACACTAGTCATGGAAAAAGGTAAACTCATTGTATATATCATTAGTCAGCTTAGGAGAAAGATAACAATGTTCTATGTTAGGATCTTCATGGGAAGTTGTTCCAACACTTCCATTATTTGTCTACTCTTTGAGCAGAGCAAACTCTTGGGGACCTCTTTGCATCTCTGAGGATTTATTGTCAGTAGAACGAAAATTTTGGTTTACAATCATCACCATAAAAATCTGACCTCTCGATTAAGGTCATGGCAACCTTGAAGTTTGACCTCCCCACCAAAGATAACCCCTTAATCGGATCCTTAGGACGGGTAACATAAAAATAAAGAATGCTCTTAGGGGTGGGGGACAAATACAAGGCTTGGCAAATAAGTCAAAAAACTTGTACACCACACCAGTTGTTTGGATGAAGTTAAGTGTGAGCAACATTCAAAAGACAAAGAACACCCATGGTGAACTCGTCAAACAAAAGTCAAGCATGTAAATGATACGAAAATTCCATGTATACATAAAAGAATTATCTTCATCCCTTTTGCAGCCATGGCATACATCGTCTATGCTGCCTAGTCTCTTAAGAGACACTATATCAAGACTTACTCCTTGGTTAGAAACATATATATTGTTAAGCCAAGAAGTCCAAATTCAGGACCACCAGAACTTGGAAGATGCAAGTTGAACCTCCTCATGAACCCAATTCTCTTAGGCAAGGAACTCTAAGCATGTTCTTCGGGAGGATCCTCCTTACACTCCCTGGTAACCTCCATGGTCACCCTCAGCACCCTAGACAAAGAATCGCCAGACAACCCTAAAGGTCGGCTACTACCCGACCCTTTATATGCACTCACATTGGAACCAATGAACGACATACCTCGAAATACTTGACCCTTTGTATTTCTCATAAGAAATTCGTAGGGGAAGGTAACAAAAGTAGAAGAAAACTCAGGAAATTTGGTGAAAAAAGTGACAAAATGAAACACTATTTATAGAATGGACTGCAATGTTTCACCTTCCCAACCCATCCCATGCCAATATGTAAGCCTTCAAAAAAATCCCAATCATCTCGACTCTTCAACTTCCAAAAAACACATTGATCCTAGCAAAACTCTAACAACCATATGCTCATGTCCGAATCAAGACTCTACACCTATCCAAACATATCAAACCTCTTTGTCGCTTTAGCTCCTTGATGTTGGGGGGCTACTATACCTATAGGTTCATATGACCAAAGAAATACAAAATTTCTTTGCAAAGATCTAGAGGTTGAGAAGCCAATAATTGAGTAACTGTGATCGCTTCCTTAAAAGTCTTTAACATAGGACATGTTAAGACTATGAGGCTAGTGTGTTGTGCACGGCCAAGATGCCCCATAAGGTACACAGATTGGCCGGCTACATGTTGCCCCTCTAGGATAACATATACTCAATTACGCCAATAAACTAGTTCGACATGATTATCATTTAGAATAGTTAAATCTAAGGTTAGCCATCTTAATATAATTATTAGGTACTCAATTATTGGTCACTTAAACCAAAGCCCAACAAGGTCATGCCCATGAAACATAAATAAAAGGCACATTTTACAAAGTACATTGATTACATATTCATTTATCAGGTAATTAGCTCACTTAAACCAAAACCCAACTAGGTCATGCCCATGAAACATAAATAAAAGGCACATTTTACAAAGTACATTGATTACATATTCATTGGCATTTATTCTATAAAATCTCAGACTGAATTTGGTATCAAAGTGTCTTTTGCAAGCATTCCCCCCTCCGTCTGTGATGTTTGAGGAAGAGTACCCTTTGAACTCGTGTTCATGAACCCTTTAAAGCTTTCTAGTAGACTTGATATAATATACTTTGACCTTGTAAGAACAACAAACATAATTTCACTAAAATAAAAGAGAGAAGTCATATTAAAGAGCACGACTTCATATTTAAAAATAATTGAAGTCGTGCATTGTTCCACATGTTCTTCTTTTCAAATTATATTCTTTATAACTTGATCATTTTGATAATTTTTTAAAAATTTACTGATTTGGATCACTTTAAATAAAACTAACTTTTTGTAAAATAAATAAAAGAGAAGATGATAGTGCTATGGTTTCTAGGAGCCAAGATCATAAAAAAATACAAAAGAAAAATTTAATGATTAAGTCAATTTGTTTATTAAAAATAATATATAATTAATGGTAAGAATTAGTAAAATATTTTGAAATCATATATAGAAAAAAATGATATTCCCATGGACATATGTAAAGAGGGTTCAAGGAAACCTTTCTTCATGCTCCTTCTCATCACCAATCATCTTAGCTGTAAAAATAGGGTTCACATCTAGAGCTTCACCATGGTTCCTCTTACAAACAAATGTTGTGGGTCTTTGTCTTGTACCATCTTTGTTGCTTCAAACATGGGTAGATCCAACACCTCTTGTCCTAGCCATTTCTCTATATGGAAATCATCACATAAAAAATTATCATAACAATAGGCAACTAAGTTTGATCAGCTCCTTAACAAATGATAAAATTGAACCCAACCAACAAAAGCAATAAATGCAACAGAAAAAAATTCAATACACATGCCAGATTGTCCAATTTGAAAGTCATTACCATATCCCAGAACTTGTTTTAGAAAGGCCAATCCATTAAAATTGTCCTGAATTGAACAATATATCGAAAGGATTCTAGGATCTAGTAATAACTTCTAGATTTAGCAGTTTAGTATGTATTGGAACCTTTCTTCCCTTTTCCTCCTCCCCGCGGGCACCCATTTTCTCCTAAAACACAGCTATCACATTATGCAAAAATAGTTGGACATACTTATTCTTCTGCACCAAACAAAAAAGACATTATAGAGCAAGCGAGATTGATAGAGGTGTAGTCTGATCTTCTAAATGTGATGGAGGTGCGGCTTGGAGGTGTAGTGGTATAGATAAAGAGGTGCACGTTGTTTGTCGACGAGACCAGTGGAGATAGGGGGCATCGATTGTTGTATTTTATGATTTATTATATAAAATTAATATTCCCTATTTTCTTATTATTATGGATTGACATTAATCAATAAATTAAATGATTTGTTAGAATCAATTACATTGCGCATTGTTATTATTTTTATAGGTAATATATAATTTTTTGAGTTTCTGATAAACGGTTTGTGATGGGTTGGACTGTTCAGTAAACGGTCTGTGATAGAATTGAATAATCAGTTATATTTTTAAGAGGTCCCTAGTCTTTGCTGGTAGGATATAAAATCAATACCCCATTAATCAATTTTAAGTAATAACGTAAAACCACACTTTTGATATACGATCTAAATAACCTATCTATAAAAAAGAGAGCAATAACGTCTCATACGTGCATCCATGAATCCTTCATTGATTCTGGGTACACAATCCTTTGAACTCATACTTGAATATATTATATTGTTGTGTCTTATATTTTTATTCCTATCAATTGGTATCAAAGCCAATAAGATACAAAATATAATTGTTCATTTTGGAAGTGCATTTTAATTTTCATAACTGTGCATCTTAATATTATATTGGAGATCTTAACTTTCTTGTTTGATTAAAAAATTTATTAATGGGTTTAATTAATTGCCATGAACATTAATAAGCTATTTGTCTCATTTCATACGTGAAACTCTCGTAAGCACCCAAACATTTATGACTAAAAACCTCAATTTCATTCATTCTCGTTTTTCTGTGTTGCTACAATGGTGGAATTAATGAAAATTAATGGATTTTGATAGGTGATTAAAATTATTGAAATCCCATATTAAGGAACCCTAACCCTAATTAAAATCTCTTTTGAACCCTTTTTTTTCTTGCTAGGAAATTGAACGGCCTGTCAACGACGGTGGAGCTATGGCGCGTTTGTCTTGTTGAGTCTTTGTCACTAGTGCGGCAAAGTGCAGTATTGATATCGCAGAGTTTCCCATCCATGGTGGTTTAGTGAGGTTTCGTCGCTTAAGGACCCTTTCGCGAGTGGTTCGCAACAGTTGCAACGGTGGTTCTGTCGTAGAGGCTCGTAGTTTTTTCTTTCGCGATGGTGAAAACAATGGTCGTTTGCTCGCACTAGTGGTCTTTATTCTCATCGCAATGGCTTGCAATTTTCTTCTCTCGTGATGGGATGCGATTTTACTCATGCTTAAGAGTCATAGTTGTTGTAGGCGACGTCGACCGATTGGTTTCTAGTCTAGCGTAGCAGTGGTGGGTTTTCACGGTGTTGGACCTGCGTGCTAGTAGCCTACATTACGCACAATAGTGGTGAACGACAATGGCAGCGGAGGTTCTGCATCCACTGTTGTATGTTGTTTTCGTTTCTTGTGAAACCTTCTCGTGAATGCTTCTGGTTTTGCTGCTATGATCTAGGTGGTTTCCGGCGGCCTACATGGTGTGTTGGTGGCTTATGGTGGCTGACGGTAATGTTTTGGTGGCTTACGTTTTGCACCCTGTGGCCTACGTTTTGCACTAGATTTTGAACCAATTTTTAGATTAAAAAAACATTATTATTATTATTATTATTATTATTATGATTTCATGCATTATATAATTTTATTATATTTTTGTTAAGCATGATATAATTTTGTGGGAATAATTTAATTTAATTATTAATTAATTAATATGATATTACATTAATTTTAATCACGCCCTATCGGTATTTTGTTATTAATGTATTTTATTTTTCTTGATATAATGTATTTTGAATTTTATTATGTCAATTATTTGTCTTGTACTTTATCGGTATTAGATTTCTTTTGACATGAGATGTGCATTGTATTTTTATTCTAATTATATTTCTTATTTATTATGATTCAGGACCCTTAGGCAAGACCATAATGAATGAGAAATTTGGTATTATAGGTCTATCTTGTTGTGTATTCAGAAAAATTTATTTTTGTTTATATACACACTAAATGTGCGTATTAAATGTTTCTTTGTTATTTTGATACCAACTTCTTTGCCTATGCAATTGACTTTCATCAAAACTTTAAATGGGATAAATTTTGAGGATTGGAAAGAATCTCTGGATTTGCATCTGGCAATTACCAATATGGACTTTTCTTTGAGAGAGGAAGAAATTCCAACTCTTACCCCTAAGTCCACTGGTGTCCAGAGAGCTCCTCGTGAAAAATGGGAACACTCGAATAGGGTGTGTCTGATGGTGATGAAATACACCATGGAGAAGTCTATTCGATAGAGCATTCCAGATAATGATAATGCTAAGGATTGTTTGAGATCAGTTGGTGAGAAGTTTAAGACTTTTGATAAAGCTCAAAAGGGTCATTGTTTGTCACTTCTTGAAAAGACCAAATATGATGGTGTCAGTGGTGTTTGTGAGCATATGATGAAGCTTGTGCACTATTATAACAAACTCAAGTCTCTAAGAGTGGAGATAGGTGATAGTTATTTGATTTGGCAGGTTATGGAATCTCTTCCTTCTTACTTTGATGTGTTGAAGTTTTACAACACTTAGAAGGAGGAATGGACAATTTATGAGATGATAACTATTATTTATCAAGAGGAAGCATCAATTAAAAATTCCAGGTCTCATAGTGTGCAGTTCACCGCTACTAATTTTGGAACTAAACCTGTGAAAAAGGGTTTCAAGGCAAATCTCGTTATGAAAAGGGGAACACGGGAAAATTGTTAGTTGTTTTAGAGCCCAAGAAGAAGTGCTTCAAGGGAAATTATGCCTATTGTAAGAAATTTAGGCACAAGCTAGCTGACTGTTATATTCTTAAGAAGAATGTTGATAAGGAAGTTATACTCCTATATGCTCTAGCTTGTTTAGAATCTAATGTTGTTGATGTCTCTCCCAATTCTTGGTGGTTAGACTCTGGTGCCACTATTCGTGTTGTGAATGCTTTACAAGGGTTCACAAGCTTGAGAAAACCAAGTGATGTTAAGTCCAAAATTATCATGGGAGGTGGAGCTAGAGCATCAGTTGAAGATATAGGAGTAACTTCTTTAAATTTACCTTCTTTACATGTTTTGTTGTTGAAAGATGTTGTTTATGTACCTTCTATGAGAAGGAATTTGATTTCAGTTTCAATTTTGAATAAATGTGGCTACACTTTTGAATTTGGGAATGGTAAACTTGATGTTTATTTTAATTCAATTATTGTTGGCTCAGAAGTTTTATGCAATGGGCTTTACATGCTGAATATGAATGACATGTCTATTAATTCTATTATTGGACATAAGCGTAGTAGAATTGACGAAAATTCCTCTATGTTGTGGCATAGACATCTGAGGCATATTTCAAGGTCTCGGATTGAGAGGTTGATTAAATAGGGTATTCTGCATGATATGGATTTTTCTGATTTTGATATTTGTGTTCATTGCGTTAAAGACAAGTTTACCGCAAAAGTAAGAAATACAAGAGCAAACAAGAGTAATGATGTGTTAGAGCTTATTCATATTGATATATGTAGACCTATCACACCCACTTCCATGGGGGGATATAGGTATTTTATCACGTTTATAGACGATTATTCCAGATTGGGATGGATAGATCTCCGACAGGAAAAATCAAGTTCCTTGGATGTTTTTAAATCTTTCAAAGCTACTATTGAGTTGAAACAAGAAAGAAGATAAAATGTGTAAGGTTTGACAGAGGTGGAGAGTATTATGGTAGATATGATGAGACTGGAAGAAATCCTGGACCTTTTGCTAGATATCTTGATAAATGTGGTATTGAAGCTCAGTATACAATGCCTGGTACTCCTTAGCAAAATGGAAATGCAAAAAGGAGGAATCACACTCTTTTAAAGATGGTGAGATGTATGTTGAGTCATTCCTCTTTACAGGATTTCCTTTGGGGAGACACTTTAAGGATTGTTGTGTATATTCTTAATCTTATGAGCTCATGTTTGGGAAGAAGCCAAGTTTGAGACATTTCCATATGTGGGGTTGTAAGGCAGAGGTGAGCCTTATAATCCTCAATTGAAGAAACTTGATCTTAAGACTGTTAGTGGGTTCTTCATTGGTTATTGTGTGGGTTCTCATGGTAGCATGTTTTGCAGTCCTCCTCACTCCATGCAGGTTATTGAGTCTGACCTTGTCGTATTCTTTGAGGATTATTTGGACAGTGGGAGCAATTCACCCTGACCAGTTACTCTTAGAGAAGATTGTGTTGTTATTCCCGTGCCATCCTTTTATCTTCCTGTAGATAATGTGATTCTGGTTGTCCGTGATGAAAATGAATTTGTTCCAGATATTGTGGATGCCACATCACCTATAGTAGATGAACAAGTTCATAATGATGTTGTTTAAGAGGTTTCTTTGAGGAGATCTCAAAGAGTACGCAAGTCTTCTATACCTAATGATTATCTTATGTATCGTCAAGAGAATGAATATGATCTAAATGATATTGATGATCCTACTACTTTTGAAGAAGTTATTTCTAGTTCTCATGGTGTCGATTGGTTAAATGCTATGCATGATGAGTTAGCTTCTATGGCTCATAATGATGTTTGGGATCTTGTGGATTTGCCACTTAGGTGTAAACCAATTGGGTGTAAATGGGTCTTCAAGACTAGGCATAGTCCAGATGGAAAAGTTGAGAGATATAAAGCCAAACTTGTAGCAAAAGGCTATAGTCAAAGGGATGGCATTAATTATAAGAAGACTTTCTCATCGGTCTCTACTAAGGATGTTTTTCGTGTTTTTATGGCTTTAGTAGCTCATTTTGATTTGGAGCTTCATCAAATGGATGTCAAAACAACTTTTCTTAATGGAGATTTATTTGAAGAAGTGTATATGGTTCAACCTGATGGCTTTGCTAAAAAAAGGCAAAGAGGATTTAGTTTGTTGGTTGAACAAGTCTATTTATGGGCTGAGACAAGCTTCTAAACAATGGTATTTAAAATTTGATCAAGTGATCACTTCTTTTGGGTTCAAGGAAAATGCCTCAAATCAATGCATTTACTTGAAGAAAAATGAGAGTCATTTCATTATTCTTGTCTTATATGTTGATGATATTTTTCTTGCTAGTAGTAGTGTTGAACTTTTGACTGAGACAAAATTTATATTAAATAGCCACTTTGATATGGAGGACCTTGGTGAGGCTTCTTTTGTTCTGGGATTCAGATCTCTCGTGATAGGTCACGTGGCATTCTTGGATTGTCTCAAAGAGGATATATTGATAAAGTCCTCAAAAGGTTTAACATGAATTCTTTCTCCTCACGTGCAACACCTGTTCAAAAAGGTGACAAACTCTCTAAATCTCAATGTCCTCAAAATGATAATGATAAAGTTGAAATGAAAATGGTCCTATATGGTTCCGCTATTGGTAGTTTAATGTATGCTCATGTTTGTACTCGTCCTGATATTGCTTTTGTTGTTAATGCTTTAGGGAGATACTTGAGCAACCCAGGTTTGGATCATTGGAAAGCCATTAAAAAGGTCTTTAGATATTTGCAAGGAACTAAGGATAATATGTTGACTTATAAGAAGTTTGATCAACTTCAGGTCATTGGTTACTCTGATTCTGATTTTGTTGGTTGCTCTGACGACCAAAAATCTACTTCTGGCTTTATTTTTATGATGGCAGGAGGAGTTATTTCTTGGAAGAGTGTTAAACAAACTCTTACAACTACTTCCACTATGGAGGCAGAGTATGTTGCTTGTTATGAAGCTACTTGTCAAGCTATGTGGCTTAAAAATTTGATTTCTAGCTTTCAAATTGTTGAAAGTATTTCTAGGCCACTTGTGATATATTGTGGCAACACTACTGTCGTGCATTTCTCTCAAAACAACAGAAGTTCTACTCACTCAAAGCATCTTGATATAAAGTTTTGGTTTGTTAGAGAGAAAGTTTTGGATTATCAAACTCGGATTGAGCATACTGCTACATAAAATATGTTAGCAGACCCACTAACTAAGACTTAGCCATTGGAGTTTCTCAAAATCATGTAACTCATATGGGTGTGGTTAAGTCTTGATGTACTAGGATAATGGGAGTTTGAGATTTACATTTTTTATTATTATGGTTTTCATGAGATTTAGATTTATCAATGACGTCATTTTCATTACATCTCTTTTAGCATATTAAAATTTAGGAACCATTTTGGGATCACATATTTATTATGTTTTGGTTATATTTTATTTACTATCTATTATTTATGAAATCTAAGCATATGGTAAGCATCCCTATCAGATATTATCTTTGTGATTCATGTTTATATTTCTTAATTGGTATTTGTGCTTGTATTGTAATTAATATAATTTATTTATTTATTAATGTTATCCAAGTGGGAGAATGTTGTATTTATATAATTTATTATATATAATTATTATTCTTTATTTTGTTATTATTATGGATTAACATTAATCAATAAATTAAATAATTTGTTAGTCTCAATTATATTGCACATCCTTATTATTTCTATGGGTAATATATAATTTTTTGGGTTTCTGATAAATGGTTTGTGATGAGTTGGATAGTTTAGTAAACGGTCTGTAATGAATTTAAATAATCAGTTACTTTTCTGAGAGGTCCCTGACATATGCTGATAAAATATAAAACGGATATCCATTAGTCAGTTTTAAGTAACAACGTACACTTTTGATATATGTTTTAGAATAACTTATCTATCAGAAAGAGAGCACTAATGCCTTATACGTGCTTCTATGGATCTTCATTGATTCCAGATACACAATCTTTTTAACTCAAACATAAATATATTATCTTGTTAACTCAAACTTAAATATATTATATTGTTGTGTCTTGATCCTATCATGCACGGTCTGAATAAGAAAGGGAAATATGGGGAGCAGGTGGACGGGGTGCAACAGCGGCGTAAATAAGAAAGGAAAAGATGGGAGAGAAAATCAAATTAAGATTTTTAATGCACTAAGGGTCAAAGTGGGATTTTAAAAGTTAGGAGTGCAGGAAGAATAAAATTGGGGTAGAGGAAGAAATGGCCTTCATAGAAATATTTCACAATCCATAATGTAACAGACTTGAGATTTTTTTTCATACTTTTCTATCAACTACTTGAAAGCTAGAGTTTGCTTCGACATCAAAGATAAACGTTTTGTCTTAAAAGTTGCATTTGTTTTTTTCTTTAGGATTTGCCATGTATTCCCTTGCGTATAAATGTGTGTGTACAGAATTCAAAATTTTTCAGCCACATATTTGTTGTTGATAATATAGTTATTAAACATTACATCTTATAATAACTTAAAAAAAAAAAAAAAAACTACATTTCTTCCGTCAAGCTATAAAATATACAACTATATTCTCATTATTAGTGGATAAAAAATCATTTTTTTATTGTTAAAAGTGTGTACACAACATTTTTTCATTAGTTTCTAAAACTATTAAAAAAATCCTCAAAAGTATCAATAATATCGGCATATACTTAGAGCAATAAATAAATAAACTGAGTTTAAAATTTTCCATGCCAGAGAAATGTTTCACCCTTCAGCACTTTTATTTCGTGAGAATTTACCTATCTTTCACAGAGTTTAACAATCATATGTCAACCCTGTACACTACATGAGAAGGAAAAGTTGATGAGAGGTTCCAACTATCAACTAAGTGATCCACATGATGTTAGCAAAATCAAAGTTGACTAAGCCATGGGGCAAAACTAGTGAACAAATACGCTACAATTGACACCTAAAATTGACCTATGGTAAAAATATGATGATAACATGTTTAAAAAAAACTTAAATTAAACTAAATTGGTTTTTACTTTTATTTTTGAAAACCTAGCTAAATATTTAAATTCTTCCCAAATGTTGAATCTCCTTTTTAAACTCAAGGTGGGACTTCCCAAAATTACATATATAATACGCTTTTACTTCTCTGTTCATGTAATTTTGGTTTTTGTTTTTAAACAGAAATCATGACTTCTATTGATGAAAATGTAATTATTATACTATTCTATTTCTAACCCGGTCTAAAAAGTTGTCCCTTTAATATTGTTATATTAATAACACCTCTCTTTCATGTTTGCTTAACTTTCCTCTTTCGTTTTCTTTGTTCAAAGTTCAGAGTTGATAGAATTTAAAGGGTGAAGAGTTTGGAAATCTAGCTAGGAAAATGGTTCTTAAGTTCGTGAAAGGAAGTCACAGGAATGCAAGAATAAGAAAAAGTCTGAACTTGATGAGTTAATGTTGCAGATAACCTACCTATACCAAACATGTCAGCATCTAAAACTGCATAACTGTCAACTTGGTTGTTGCAACTTCCATTTCTTCTGAACTTGACATTCTCCCATAAAATGTTGTCTTCTTAGTTTCACTTTTCTCGCACAGAAAAAACCAGACAAACCAATGGCAGCATGTTTGAATCCACCTAGGTTATCTAGCACTGAAGATGACTCTGTCATACTCTTCTCAACTTCTAATTCTCCGGAAGAGTCCATTAGTGCTTCTTCTTCCTCTTTCCACCACTCACCGCCACCATCACAGCAACAATTCAGAGCTGCATATAAACTTTCTGTGAGAAATCTCTCCTACACTTTGCAGCCTCACAAGACCACTTCCTTTTCATTTTGTCATCAGAGTAAAAAACCAGAGCCCTTGAATATACTCAACTCAATCTCTTTTATAGCCAGAAGTTCTGAGATTGTTGCTGTGGCTGGTCCTAGTGGAACAGGAAAGTCTACCCTTCTGCGAATCGTGGCAGGAAGGGTAAAAGATGAAGACTTTGATCCTAAAAGCATTTCAATCAATGATCACCCTATGACTAGTGCAGCTCAGTTGAGAAAGACATGTGGGTTTGTGGCACAAGAGGACAATTTGCTTCCTATGCTGACTGTGAGAGAAACTTTGCTGTTCAGTGCAAAGTTCAGGCTAAAAGAAATGACCCCAAAAGATAGAGAGTTGAGGGTAGAAAGCTTGTTGCAAGAGCTAGGACTTTCACATGTTGCTGATAGTTTTGTTGGGGATGAAGAGAATAGAGGGATATCTGGTGGAGAGAGGAAAAGAGTGTCAATTGGAGTTGACATGATTCACAATCCTCCAATTTTGCTCCTAGATGAACCAACTTCAGGTCTAGACAGCACTTCAGCTTTGCAAGTCATAGAGTTACTGTCATCAATTGTTAAAGCAAAGCATAGGATAGTGGTTCTTTCAATCCACCAACCCAGCTATAGAATATTGCAGTATGTTTCCAAGTTCTTGATCCTCTCTCATGGTTCTGTTGTTCACAACGGTAGCCTAGAACAACTAGAGGAAACCATAAGTAAACTGGGACTCCAAATCCCAACACAGCTGAATGCTTTAGAATTCTCCATGGAAATTATACGAGGATTGGAAGATTTCAGTTCCAAATATGTGGAAAAGGAGCCATTTCCACACCTCATGTGGGCAGAAGAAGAAGAAAACTGTGGTGGAATCCAAATTGTGCAATCACAGTTTACCAAGGAAAGTTTTAGCAGTGTTTGCTATGCATACTTGGTGGAGATACTGTTTTTGTGCTCAAGATTTTGGAAGATCATTTACAGAACAAAACAACTTTTCTTGGCCAGAACAATGCAAGCACTGGTTGGTGGCTTTGGTCTGGGAAGTGTTTATATAAAGGTAACAAGGGATGAAGGAGGAGTTGCAGAAAGGTTAGGACTATTTGCATTCAGTCTTAGTTTTCTCCTCTCTTCAACAGTTGAAGCACTTCCAATATACCTTCAAGAGAGGAGTGTTTTGATGAAAGAAGCCTCAAGGGGAGCCTATAGGATTTCCTCTTACATGATAGCCAACACTTTTGTTTTCCTTCCTTTCTTGTTTGTGGTATCCACACTTTTTGCGGTTCCTGTGTACTGGCTTGTAGGCCTCAACCCTTCTCTTTCTGCCTTCACCTTCTTCACTTTTGTGGTGTGGCTCATTGTGCTCATGGCAAGTTCTCTTGTGCTCTTCTTAAGTGCAGTGTCTCCTGATTTCATTTCAGGGAACTCTCTCATCTGCACAGTTCTTGGAGCCTTCTTTCTGTTCTCAGGGTACTTCATTCCAAGGGAGAGTATCCCAAAGTATTGGCTTTTCATGTACTATGTGTCCCTCTATAGGTACCCTTTGGATGCACTCCTCACAAATGAGTACTGGAATGTTAGAAATGAGTGTTTCTCTCATCAAACAGAAGGATCACAGTGCTTGATCACAGGTTTTGATGTGTTGAAGAGTAGAGGACTTGAAAGGGATAACAGGTGGATCAATGTGGGAATAATGCTCGCATTCTTTGTGTTGTATCGTGTGCTTTGTTGGATAATTCTTGCAAGAAAGGCCTCCAAAACAACAATATAATTAATAACAGTCATTGCTTCAAACTTGAAAACAAAAACATATAAGCTTCAAATATATGGCAGGTTCATTAGAGTTCACACTAAGAGAAGACTTGCTCCCATGCCTATAGTTAATGTATGATATGAAATTCTATGCTACAAACTTATTCTAGGAATAATGTATGAGTTTATGTCTCACTGTCCCATTATAAATGTCCTCTTTTCCCTTCTCTCTTGCAATGTAAAGGATGAAAGTAACTAGTAGGTTTTGTAGGAATGTGGAGTGTGAACCTTCTCTCTCATAGGTGACAAGACTAAAACGGTAAATATGATGACTTGAATGCTAGTTAGAATTGGAACAAAAGAGGAAGATCCCTTGAGTATATGACTATATGATTAAGAAAATATGAATGTACTCCCTCGATAAATATATCATATATATTTATAGGTTTCTGAGTCCTATGAAATGTGTTACAAACCGAAACCAATAATAATAAAATTTTACTACATATAAGATAGATTAACGTGATATATTATTTAATTATATTAACCATATATTGTATCGATATATAGTATAAAAAGATATTATAATATCAAGGGTTAAGTATGTTTTCAGTCTCTAAACTTTGACCCAAAATTGAAATTCGTCTCTTTTCGAAACTTCGATATATTTTAATCTCTAAACTTTAAAAATGAATGATTATAGTCTTTTTAACTCAATTAAGTCAACTTTTGTTGTATGGGTCGAATGCGTTTTCATGTTAGTATTGGAATTGTTTACACTCTTTGACACATTTATGATTTAATATCTGCTAGGAAATGTGTTTGACCCCTCATAAAAGTTAACATAATTGAATTAAAGGACTATATTCATTTTTAAAGTTTAGGGATTAAAATGTATCAAAATTTTGGATATGGACGAATTTCATTTTTGGATCAAAATTTTGGGACTAAAAACATATTTAACTCTAATATTAATATATCATATGCAGTGGTGGACTACGTTATGACAGATGGTATCATGGTCTCCCAAATTTTTTTATACTCATATAGTTTATTATATAATTTTAAATATATTTTTTTAAAATTTAATATTTTTAATATATTTTATAATTTTTTAATACTTATATAATTTTAAATATATTTTTTAAAAATTTAATATTTTTAATATATTTTATATATTTGATATTGTAAAAAAAATTTGTATTTATATCGATCCATAAGAAAAAGTTTTTTTATTGTTCAAATTTATTTTTCAATTTGACCTTTTTAATATTTTTTAAGTAAAAATAATTATTTTCTTAATATTGTTTTTTAAGTGATCATTTGTTTAATTTAACCATCTTTTTATTTAATTATTTTTTTTAAACTTGATCACTATAAATGAAATTAATTATAGTAAAATTATAAAAATTATTTATATTTAATTTTATAATTATAATAATAACAATAATTATAATTTTATTATTTTTTATTATCATAAAAAATAAATACAATACTTTACTAGTTTATATAAAAGATTTGGGTTACTCCTTTGGTTTTTATTTTAGTTCAAAAATATGAAGTTGGTACTCTAGTTTTTTTATCTAGTTTCAATTTGATCTCGATTTTTGAAAAAAATGATACAATTTTTTTTTTGTTAAATTTCTTAATTTGGATCAAGATTTTTCATAAAAATTGAAGTTGTGAATAATGATAGTTTTCTTTGTTGATATAATTGACATAATCCTAGTGTCAATTTGAATAAAAAAAATTGCTTCACTTCAAGAAATTTTACGAAAAGGATCAAATTGCATTCATTATAAAAAAATCGGGACCAATTTGAGACTAAAAAAATTAGAGGACTAATTTGACATTTTAAAACGAAAAAATGAACCAAAAATATAATTCAACCAAAATTTTAACACCTTCAAATTATTCACTGAAAATCCACCACTCATCATATAATCAAATTACCGAAATTTTGTCACATATTATAATTATATTCAGTAACCAATAAATATTTTTGTTAATATTATAGGTTACTTAAGCACATTATTATTGGTATATATTCTTTATTTAACTCATTTTTATCTAAATTGGAACTCAGAAGTCATACTTTAGTTTCTTATTATCTTTTAAGTATGAAATCAATTCTCATCTTGTATTAAAGTTTATGAAAATTAGACGCATTTACGTTTTCCTCTTAGGATTTCTAAAGACCATTCTGTTAATAAAATGTAATTTATTGATAATTTAACACCAAATCATAAACTATTTTGTTACTAAGTTATAATTTTAAGGGGCCATTTTGAATTTGTGTTTTACGTACGTTTAGATAAAAAAAAATCTCTTTTCTATATAGAAGAACAAAATGAAGGAGTGAAAGAAAAAAGTAATGAAAAAGAAAGATTCTATAAACGAAAAGAAAGAGATAAAAAAGAAGTTGAAAGATTAATTATTTAATTTATAAGAAATCGGTGAAGGAAATGTTATTTTATTTTTATTAATATTTTTAAATATCTATCATTCTTATAATAAAATATAAAAATAAAAAACTCATAATTCATTATAAGAGATATAAAATCAATTATGGAAGTTAAAAAACTACATAATTATATTTTTTTTATGCATCCCAAATAATTATGCACACCACATAAATAATCAAATATTTTAGACTTTCATTGCGTGAAGAAAAAACATATTTTTGGAAGATTTCATAATGTTCTATTTAGAAATCACTTCTATCAAATCAAATCAACCACGTTTTTTACTTATTTTTATTCTTTTTCAATTTTTCCTAGCTATCTAAATTATATGAAAACAAACACTTCTGGATATTACCCAAATACCACAACTTCAATCATTGAAACATGTCCATTTTACAGATTTTTTGGTCAATTACCTGTGTCCTGAAGAAGCTTTCCATGCTTTTAAAGCTTGAATCAATACTTGACTGTTATACCCTTCTTGCCCAACTTCTTTTTCGTTTTTTTGTTTGGCCTTTCCTGGAAGTGCTGGGTGGAGGGAATACTATGCACTGAGTTGATGGATGTTCCATCCGTTAATAAATGTTAGGTCAAAGTTGGATTGTGATAATTTTTTATTTTGTAAGGGTGTTGTTGCGTGGTTCCTTTCTCTGAATTTCCTACCTTTGTCAAGGTATGTCATTTCCATTCTTTAGTTTTTCGTATGTGGTTTATTTTTTTTCACTACTTGGAACATTTTAGTTTTCGATTGTTATTTCTTCTAGGTTCCTCAGTTTCAAGGTATGTCATTTATCATGTTTTGCCTTTTTATAGTTTTACTGAGGCATTTATGTTTTTTTTTTTCAGATTTTGGTTGTTATTTCGTATTTGGGTTTTGTCAGTGCTTCATTTCTTTACATTTGTCGAGTTCGACGAGGTATGTATTTTATGGTTTGTGGTTTACTTTTATTGAGTATCGAAAAGGTTTTAGCTTTTGGTGTTTATTTGTTGTGGGTTTCCTCAATTTCATAACGTATGGCCTATATGTGTTTTATGTCTTGGTTTTGAATTGCGTTGCTTCAGTTGTGCTTTGTTTTTAAATTTTTCTGAGGCATTGATGTGTTCTTAAGCAAAAAGACGAAAAGGTTTTAATTTTTATTATTTCCCCATTACTTATTAGTTTGCTTTTAATCATTTTTGTTTTTTGAGCCAACCCACGATATTGTTAGGTTTGTGTGTTTTTGGAATCCTGGTGGTGGTTTTTCTTTCCTCCCCGTACCGGCATTTTATGGTTATTTATACGAGGATACAAGTAAACCTTCTTTCCTTTACTATGGTGTGTGGTTTTGGTGGTGGCATTTGTTGTCTCTAGGTTTACTTTATGGATCATGTAATAAATGTTAATGTATTTCAGGCCCTTTTAATTTTGAGGCAGCAAAGACAAGAGGGGGTGTAACATCCCGGTCGGATACTACTATTTTAAATAAAATAAAATGAAGCTAAAATGCATTTAATAACCAAAGCTCTTTCTTAAAATGCGGGAAAATTTCAAACTTTATTAAAAACACCAAAAGACAAAATCCATAAATCCATAAACATTAAAAACACCTATAAATATAAAAAAATTTATAGTAACTGCTTACAAAAATAATCCATAAAATCATTAAAATAATTCTATGTAAAAATTTCCATGCTGACCCCACTCCAGCTCTAAGTATCCACGTGCTAACCTACATCAACACTAAAAGACAAAATCCATAAATCCATAAACATTAAAAACACCTACAAATATAAAAAATTTTATAGTAACTGCTTACAAAAATAATCCATAAAATCATTAAAATAATTCTATGTAAAAATTCTCATGCTGACCCCCTCCCATTTCTTCTAGGTTCCTCAGTTTCAAGGTATGTCATTTATGTTTTTCGTTTGTCTTTCTCATGTTTTGCCTTTTTTATAGTTTTACTGAGGCATTTATGTTTTTTTTTTTCAAATTTTGGTTGTTATTTCGTATTTGGGTTTTATTGGTGCTTGCTTTCTTTACATTTGTCGAGTTTGACGAGGTATGTATTTTATGGTTTGTGGTTTACTTTTATTGAGTATCGAAAAGGTTTTAGCTTTTGGTGTTTATTTGTTGTGGGTTTCCTCAATTTCATAATGTATAGCCTATATGTGTTTTATGTCTTGGTTTTGAATTGCGTTGCTTCAGTTGTGCTTTGTTTTTAAATTTTTCTGAGGCATTGATGTGTTCTTAAGCAAAAAGACGAAAAAGTTTTAATTTTTATTATTTCCCCATTACTTATTAGTTTGCTTTTAATCCTTTTTGTTTTTTGAGCGACCCGCGATATTGTTAGGTTTGTGTGTTCTTGGAATCCTGGTGGTGGTTTTTCTCTCCTCCCCGTACCGGCATTTTATGGTTATTTATACGAGGATACAAGTAAACCTTCATTCCTTTACTATGGTGTGTGGTTTTGGTGGTGGCATTTTTTGTCTCTAGGTTTACTTTATGGATCATGTAATAAATGTTAATGTATTTTAGGCCCGTTTAATTTTGAGGCAGCAAAGACAATGGGGGGTGTAACATCCCAGTCAAATATTACTATTTTAAATAAAATAAAATGAAGCTAAAATAAAATGCATTTAATAACCAAAGCTCTTTCCTAAAATGCGGGAAAATTTCAAACTTTATTAAAAGTACTAAAAGACAAAATCCATAAATGCGTTCAACACCTACAAATATAAAACAATTTATAGTAATTGATTACAAAAATAATCGATAAAATCCATAAAATAATTCTACATAAAAATTCTCATACTGACCCCACTCCGGCTCTAAGTATCCACGTGCTCACCTACATCAACATATGCTCCCATGTAACGAGTTACATGGCCATCGCCAAACACACACAGATAAGGTGAGGTCAAAATAAAAACGCATTACAAGGTACATTATAATAACAATTAAAAACCCTAACACTTCTAGTACACTCAAATCTCAGACCTAAACTTTCATATCTTCCTCTGGACGCCTCTTGATTCTACACCATTTGATGAGTACACTGATCGATCTTTGCTGCACGAGTGTCTACTCGCCCCTCCGACTATAGGCCACCACCTAATACTCCACACGCGGGAATATATTGCTATGGCCACAATCCGCGACACCAAGTGGAATTCTCCAAAATGAACCGCAGTCCGTAGTTGTCCCCAGACTACCAAACTCAATCAGTTACACTAAAGAGGGCAATCTTTCGGAACCCCGCCGTACGAGCCACGATCTCGCACACTCCACTGGACTTCCAAAACCATCAGGCTACAACCTCAAGTGGTCACGTGTTACCCCAATAAAAGTTACACTCGTAACTGGCCCCCAGTAAAGCATCGCATCAAGACCTCCATCAAAAGCTGTGTAGAATCCCTCGCGTAATCCATTACTGCATCCAAAATCGCCTAGCACAACATCCACGTCGTTAGGTTAACTCACGTTCTAGACCACCTGGCAAAACACTTGGCACCGCCGAGCGCCAACCCACTAGATTTTGGTCCAAGCCCAATTCTACAACACACTGCCTAGTGCAACCACTTTCGTCGCCAAGCGCTAACTATCAAGTTTTACTCTAGAGTTCACTTTGTGGTCTGTCTCCTGGCAGTTTACACTGTTCTGCAGATGCCACACCAATAACTGGTAATTTACTGGTATTTGGCACTCTGTAATAGGTTCCAATGAACCTATTTACACAAGAGACTCGATGCACGAAAAACATGCATCCATGACACATAAATACAATTTACATATCATTAAGTTGAATTCAACTACACAATATCACATGATCATACATCAAACACAACCATATTCTTGCTTTTATACATCCTAGAGAATCATAATAAATTCACATAAAACTATAAAAAAAAGTGTTATACCCAACACACAATCCTGCACAACCAAACAATATACAAACAACGAAGAACACATAACAATTGCTCCAAAATATCGCACGGACAATAAAATAGTAATAATGATAATAATAAAACAACAACAACAACAACAATAATAATAATAATAATAATAAAACGAAACAATACAAATAAAAAGATAATTAAAATAATAATAAAATAAAATGAAACAATAATAGTTAAACAATAATACTAATAAAATAAAATAATAAGAAAAAATTATAATAATAAAATTATAAAATAATAAAAATAAAATAAAGCAATAATAATGATAATAAAATCATAAAGAAAATTAAATAATGAAAATGATAAAAATAATAATAAAATAAATAAAATAATAATAATAATAAAGATAAAGATAATTAAAAAATAAATTGAAAATAATAGTAATAATAATAAAAGTAAAAATAAAAAAAAAAATAATAATAATAATAAAATAATAACAAAATAATAATAATAATAATATATATAATAATAATAGTGATAAAACAAATTTTAAAAATAAAAATAATAATAAAATAAAATGAAACAACAATAATAAAACAATAATATTAATAAAATAAAATGAAACAACAATAATAAAACAATAATAATAATAAAATAATAATAATGATAATAAAATCATCAATAAAACAAAACAATAATAAAAATAAAAATAAAAATAAAATAATATTAGTAATAATAATTATAAAGATAATTATAAAATAAAATAAAATGAGAATAATAATAATAATAATAAAAATAAAAATAGTAATACAAATAATAATAAAAATAAAAATAAAAAAATGATAGTAATTGTAATAATAATAGTAAAATAAAATAATAATAATAATAAAAATAATAATAATTATCATTATTATAATTATAATTATATTATAATTATAATAAACTAATAAAAATAAAAATAACAATATTAATAATAATAGAAATAATAATAATAATAATTATTATTATTATGATAATAATAATAGTAATAATAATAATAGTAAATAATAATAATAATAATAAGGATAATAATAATAATAATGGTAAAATAAAATAAAATTAATAATAAGAATAATATTAAGTTCTCGTATTTAGAAGAAAAACTCTAAACATCTTGTCAAGCCAAAAAGAAGAATCATGATAATCATAACAATAATTGGGTCACAAAAGCCAAAAAAAAGAATCATGATAGTCATAGAAATGATTGAGTCACAAAGAGAATTCAATACAACAGAAACCACAAGCACACACATACTCTCTCTAAAACCACATACGACAAACATCAAGAAGTTAAACGATACAAGAATTTGATTAAGGAGAAAGCTTTCATGCATCAATATATAACGCAATTGCATATAATATCATTAAAACAAGAAATGGCAGCTCCCCTAACCTGGATTTCCCACATCAAAGCTCTTCTAGAGTTATTTTTGCTCCAAAGAGTCACACCTTTGCCTCCACACTAAAACAGGCATTAGCTCTCTTTGAATTCAGGTGTGTGCTTGGAAAACTCTTCCTCTGTCAACCCACAATTGAATCCCCACCAAAATCTTATTGTTTCCTCTCTACTTTGATCTTAACCTAAGTATTTCACTAACATTACTTAAAAAAACGAAAATTAAATTGAAGAGGTAAATGACCATCAATTATCATTTACTTGACAGTTTCCATCTTTTCTAGTTTTTGAAGGTCTCTCCTCACCGCTAAAATAATCGCAAAAGAACTATTTTTTGTTCACTAAGGTTCAAACCCACACCCTTACAAATAATACAAAGCTAAGCAAAATCAACCAACCAATTCATGTTTTGTGATGTTTTATGCACACATGTGCTTATACATTTAGTCACGAGATCTTATCCCCACACAAAACAAATTAAATAATTTATTAACACCACAATGTCATATACAAGACTTGAACCCAATTCCTTTCATATATTCAAGTACTCCTAACCACTTGAGCTAGTATTATTTGTTGTTTTCTCTCTCCACATTAATTAACTTAGAGATTCCCGCCCTTACAATTATTAAATAAATATTTATTTATTTATTTATCCCGGGTCTTACAGGGGGTTCATCCCATACTACATCTCAATCAATACAACTGGTCAAAGGTATGTATTTTATGTGCTTTATAAATAGTGTGGAATTTAGATTGGGAATAATGATTATTTATTGTGTTATAGTTAGATTTTCAGTGCTTGTAATTCATCGATCACTCAATGGTTATGTTTTCTCCTTATCAATTTGTATATGAATTTTTTTGTATTATAGGTTTCAATATTATATATTTGGTGTCATCTGAGTGTTTGGTGAATGAGGCAACAAGGCCTGTGGTAGGGATTGGAGTTGAAATAAAAGTTTGGAGTAGACCAAGTTAAATTTAAGGAACATGTCACACTTAAAGGAAACCTATGGAGGTGAGTCATTTGAATTGAAAAATATATTATTTGGTTTTCATGCTGGTTGATATGTTTGATCTTGATCATCTTTACATTTTTGTTTTTTGAATCCATTGTTAATGTTATAAACTATTATGGTATTCTTGTCTTTATCTTTAGGATTTTGAATTCAGTGAGTTGAATGAAGTCTTGCAGTACTACCCACATGGTTATCATGGGGTGGATAATGATAGAAGACCTGCTTATATTGAAAGGTTAGGCAAAGTTGATCCCACTAAGCTTATAAAGTGACTACCATAGAAAGGTATTTGAGAAACCATGTGCAGGGTTTTGAGCAAATGTTTGTTAAGTTTCCTACATGTTCTAGGTTTTCTCACTTCAATAAGAGTTAACATTGCAAAATTGTTTAATGCTCCAATAAAGTCAAAACTTTAGTTTAATGAAATGCAAATTTATCTTTGTGCACCTTTGTTTGAATTTTAATTTGTTTTGGTAATTTCTTTTATGTTTTAATTATTTATATCATAGTGTAATTGATGGCCATAATGCAGTTTTATTATTAGTATCAAGTTAGGATTTTCGGCCTGGTAACATAGATAGGAAATTCCTAAAGAGGTCTTTAACAAGCAGGTCAATTTAGACATGAGTAAAATCTACATGCAAAAGAGTCTCGGATGTTAAGTAAGAGCCTTTTGGATTTGTTTGAGCATAAACAAAAGTGATATAAATAATTTAGTGTGTGATACTTTCCTTTTTGAGTTCCTTATATGGAATAAGAAAACTCTGGCTGTTGTGAATGAGCATCGTTGCAATAATGATGAATAACCACATCATAAAGCGTGGTTGAAATGAATATATGTAATAGATGCTCATTCATTAGCTAAAATTGTCGAGCTTTAATAAGGGATTTAAGACT
>Ga0214545_1001453_pt1 | contig 44246 bp, 21 predicted proteins | sample CNSS4metaG_FD_160064 | JGI IMG/M metagenome (GOLD analysis project Ga0214545, IMG submission 160064) | Root nodule microbial communities from cowpea collected in UCLA plant growth center, Los Angeles, California, USA - CNSS4 | ecosystem: Host-associated > Plants > Roots > Nodule | place: USA... | reverse complement strand
TTGAGCGAGCCGCCCGGGCGACGTTTCGCGCAAAAAACTTAGGCGAGCTCCCTGTTTCATCTCGCCTAGGCGAGATGGACTCGCTTGGGCGAGATTAACAGGTCTCGCCACTGTTCTTCACTGTACGACCATGATTTTCGGCCAAACATCACATGCAAGGTACTCTCACACACCCAAATGACCGATCCCACCATACATTCAACAAATAATGCACAAACCATTCAAAAAGAGACTCGAAACCATAACCCTAACTTCCCGTACCTGGAATAAGTTAGCAAAGCGCTCCGACACTCCCACGACACCGAACACACGAGCACAACAGCTCAAGGGGCGAATGGAAAACTGAAAGGATAGGGAAACAGGAGCACAATATGGGTTATTTGGAAGCCCTAACGGAAAGAAACGAGAAAGAACCATGGAGACGAGGATGGCTAGCATAGTACTTACGTGGAGTAGAGAAAGCTTCGAACTGGCTCAACGACAGTGGGGGCGGAACCCTAGCAGAAGGGTGACGGCTGCAGCTCCAAGCAAGGACAAAGGTTCTGAAAGTTGTAGGGTACCCCTTAGGTTTAGGGCAGACCTAAGGGTATATGTGTTTGGGCTGGCCTTAGGCCCACTACAAGGACGGCCCACTGACATTAGGGCTGAAAAAGAAAAAAAATAAAGAAAATGGGCCTTACATAAAAAAATATATTTCATTTAGATACCGATACAACAAGAATGAATATATATTTTAATCTAATTATAAGTATAAAAAAAGTTACAAATATTTAGTAGATAAATTATTTTTACTTTTTCAAATTATTTAGATTTATTAATAATTAAATCAAAATTAAAATTTTCAGTTACTTAATTAATTTATGATGTAAATAATCACACTATACCCATTAAATTATTTCTCATTTCTTTTAAAAAAATGTAAGTTTAACTAGGATGTATTTCCTATTTTTGTCAAAGATTAACATAATTCAAATATGGTTGATAAATTTTCTAAATTTAAATAATTGAAAACATGGACAATAAAATACTGGAGTTAAAATTTTAAATTGATTTTCTTTTGAGTTTCAGTAACTTAATAACAAAATTGTTAAATGATAACAAGTGAGTAAGTAGGTAAAAAAATTATTAGAAACTATATTTATAAATTTAACAGTTATTTGAGTTTTATCTTTAAGAAAAATAAATTTTTGAATACTAACAATAATTTTTTTACTATAATAATAAAAATACATTATTATTATATATTATATATTTTAGAGAAACAAAGACATATATTATTATATTATTATATATAAATGAAACATTTTAGTAAGCTAACAAATAATCTGTCAAAAAATAAGCAATATATGAACTTTTAGACACTGATATGCACTTATCAACAACTTGAAAAAATTATGCTCCTGACTCTAGACTGATAATTTATCCCACATTTTCATCTTACAACTAATTTGATTTAAATTAATATTATGTTTAAAGTAGTGTTTAAATACACGGTCTTAAAAAAGCATCACATATTCTAAATCCGGCAGGCCAAGAATTAACTTATTTATTTATTTTTATCTTAATTTTTTTTTAAGATTAAATATCCGTAGAAAGAATATATAAATAGATGGGTAGATATTATAACTTTAACTGCTTCATATATATTTGTTTAATTACAATTCACACCCAAAGATATAAATTGTATTTCTGCTCATAAGAGAGAAAATACATGAATTGAATTCAATAATAATAAAAAAGAAAGACGTGGCATGTAGCCATTGGTTGTTAAGGAGTGTCACGGATCGCTCGCTATCTGTGCCATTGATTGAGGAGTACAACATCCGTGGATTTCCATCTCATGAATTTCACTCTTTGGCGTTTATTTCAAAATTTCGCAAACTTAAAATAACATCACAAAGATTCCCGCTCAACCTTTTTCACAATGCCCTATAAATACTCTCCCCTCACTCAAACAAATTCACCACTTCTCTTCTTCCTTCATTCTAGCTACTAGCATCTCTTTTCCTTTTCTATCAGTTCTTGAAATGGCTCGTACTAAGCAAACTGCAAGGAAGTCTACCGGAGGAAAGGCTCCTAGGAAGCAGCTTGCCACCAAGGCTGCTCGTAAGTCTGCTCCGGCTACTGGTGGTGTTAAGAAACCTCACCGTTTCAGGCCTGGTACGGTGGCTCTGAGAGAGATCCGTAAGTATCAGAAGAGCACTGAGCTTCTGATTAGGAAGCTTCCATTCCAGAGGCTGGTTAGGGAAATTGCTCAGGATTTCAAGACCGATCTTCGTTTTCAGAGCAGTGCTGTGTCCGCTCTCCAGGAAGCTGCTGAGGCTTATCTTGTTGGACTGTTTGAGGATACCAATCTCTGTGCCATTCATGCCAAGAGAGTTACCATTATGCCTAAAGACATTCAGCTTGCACGCAGAATTAGGGGAGAAAGGGCTTAGGGTTTATTAAGATAATGTATAAAAAGGCTTTTTGCTTTCTAGTAGTGTTGGTTTTAATCAGATGCCTCTTTTTCTGTAGTGAGAAACACCTTGTTTCGTTGTGATTTGATTCGATAAATCATTATGTTATGGCCAACGAATTATGTTGAATCTTTCTATGACAATATTTTACTTCTTCATATTTGTTTAATAATCTTTTCCATTTTGTTGGATTTTATATTGAATTTACGGCGTGAATTGTTTTAATATTGTTTTATTCTAAATTTTCTGTGGTTATCTTTTTAATTGCATAGTATGGATAAATGAAATGCTGTCTAATGATTTGTTATCATTGTATTTAGAAGAACAAGATTTTTTCATCACTGGACTGGGCTAATTTATTGGGCCTGATTTGTTTCATTTATTTTTGAGCCCAATTATTTTTGGCGGGAAGGAGTGGCGGAAAATTTTCATTTCGCTGTTGATATTTTATATTGATACAAAATGCGTCTTCGTTGGGAAAGAAGCCCGGGAAAATGGAGAAGTATTTGGTTTCGCGTAAACCCTCGATTGAAAGTGTTCGGCCACTTCCAAGGTAATTTTGTCGTCTGTTTATCCTTTTTGTTCAGTAGGTATTTGAGAGTTCTTAGTGATTAAAAATTTCAAAAGGAGGAGGCAATGGAAGAGGAGTTCGGTTGAACTAAATGGGAGATTTGAGCGTAACTACCGTCATGAGATGTTGGATCTGCTAATTCGATCGTACTCTGAGGTTTGTCTGGCTTTTCTCGGTCATTAAGTTTTTGGCTGTGTACTTTTTTTTTTGGTGTGCACTGTGTTTTTTAAGCTGTGTTTAATTTTTGTAAAGGTTGGAGTGTTTCCGCATCTGTATCAAGTGGACGGTTTGCCATGCCAGTCTCATGTATGCACTGATAACTTTGCTTATTGGTCATATGACTCCACTTGGGTGATTTAATTCAATGCAAAAATTTTTGGGCATGTACAGACAAATCGATTGGTTGGTGAGGCAAATGGTGATGGCCATCTCCCATTTAGAAAGTTAGTATTCTGGCTTCTTTGATTTTTATGACACGAATGAAGATATTAACAATTATTGTAATTATTACAGTTGGGAGAATATATGAATTTAAAAAATTATTATAATCATTAAGGTGTCAGAGTTCTCTATCTATATGCATGTATTCCTTCCTGTACTGATTTACAATGACTTAATTAAAATTCATATTTTTTTTTTTTCTGAAATATACTTTTCAAGTTGGTAGTTCTTGGACTCTGATCATGAAGCTCTACTAATTCTTTCTACATCTCAATTAGTTTAAGGCATGCTCATCATGGTTGGAAATCTTGAATGGTTAGAATGGTAAATGCAAAACATGTTCATATTTGTTTGTTTGTTATGAAATTTCAGTTTGGAAAACTTGACATGATCGTTTTATCTTAGGTTGATTTCTATTGTAAGATGTTTTATTTTATGAGCATAAAACGCTTTGGGTTTTTTCTATGCTTATTTTTATTTACTGGCAATTCTTGTTATGGTCAGTGTATTTGAAACTTGTTCATGTTTTTCATGGAAAAGTATTGAATTGGTAGTTAGCAATGGCGTGCGCTTGTAGACATGAAATGTTCCAGTGTGTTACTTTTCGTGGCATTAATGATTTCTCTCAACAAATAGCTTACATATGTTTGTTAACAGGCAAGGCATCTCTGCAGTAGATTTTGACAACAAGGTAAATACAAATTAATATCGAAATGTTTTAGTTGAAATGTTATGTGAGTGTGCTTTAAGTAAATGTCGTTGTAATGCTTCACAAGTAAACAATTCATGTATTATACTAAAATAACAAAAAGCATTTCATCCGGAGATATACATAAATTTAAACCGACCTACCATTGGAATTAATGTCATAGTTTCTATGTTATGCTTATGCTAAAAAAATTGATACAGACCAATATTTTTGCGAAAAAGCTTTGATTGAAGGCCTCCGAAAAATAAATAATCTATCCCGAGCTTGATGATATATATGCATAATTTTTTGAATAATGTATCTATTTCTTGTTGACCACTCTCCACGTGAATTCTCCACACCAGTGATTTTATGAGTATGTTCTTGTTTACTGTGAGAAGTACACAAATTTGATTAACGTATTGTTTTTATAACCCCTTCGTCTTATTTTTTTTCCCATTGCTTTGGTGTTTCAAATATTCCATCCATGTTTTGAATTGTACTCAGGGAATATACTTGGTGTCTGTGACCAAATCGGGTTGCTTAACAGTTCACGACTTTGAAACTCTTTATTGCCAGACACCTGAGTTAACTTGTAAGTTCTGTTTTGGTGGTTATGTTTTGCTTATTTTGAAAATACTGATCAAATTTGGGAGACTAGATGGATAATGTTTCATAGTCAATATTTAATTAAAGAATGATAAGAATTATTAGGAAAAGTCCTATAAACTTTCTTACCAGACCTGCTTTTATATCTGGCTAGATGTATGAAATTTTCCTCGCATATGTTTTGTTTTGACAATCTAATAATATGGCATTATCTTTGTTATAGCCTTCCAACTGTTAATTTATTTTCTTCCAAATTTGTCCAATTTATTTTTACCTTGCAATGATTATATATTCTTTAACATAAATAACTACTCTGGGTTTGATATTACTTGTTTTTACTGCCTTATGTCTTTGGAATGGTAAGAAAAAGTGCTTAACAATCTTCGATGCTGCGTGCTTCATATTGAAGTAGCCTTATATTTATTTTAGTCATAGGAGAGGGTGGAACTTCATATGAAGTGTTGATTATCATTTATACCTAATTTTGTATTAATTTGATGATAGGCTTGCGAGAAGATGAAAGCAAACATTTAATGCACCTGTCACTAAATCGACAACTTGATGCAGTCAGATGGAATCCTCTTAATCAGGATGAGGTTTAATTAAATTGCCTTATCACTCCGCATTTTACCATGGATTTTTATTAATCTTTGATTGTTTCTAAATGATGTCCATTACATGTTCCATGTAAAATGTTTTGGTTTTATCTTTTGAAGTTCTTTATGTCGTAGCTTGTCTGTTGTAAGTCAAGGATAATCTTGTGATGATTTGACTATTTTAAATGAAGTTATCAGATTCGTAAGTCCTTGTGCATGTTGATAAGCTTGATAAATACTTAGTATTTAAGCTTATTAACCTCTCTTATTTGTCTTTATTTCATGTGTTTGGTGTTTATTTCTTAGGTAGTTTATTAGTATTTTGTGTTTTGTTTAGTTAGAAGTATTTTTCTTTTCTTAGGTCATTGTATAGGTAATTGTATAGGAAAATGGAAGACTACTAAGCTGTCTGTCAGGACCATCTCGCCCAGCCAGAGCCCCCCACTCGCCCAGCGAGCCGTCTGTCTCGCCCAGTGAGACATAGCAGTTGTGTGGCAATTAAGTGATCTCTCGCCCAGCGGGAGATAAGGCTCTCCCGGTGAGAGGTCTCGCCCAACGAGCAGACAATTCTGGTTGGATAAGTTTCGAGAATCAAAGGAAAGGAGTTAGTTCTTTTTGTTGTAAAAACGCAGAAAAACTCGAAAGCTTCGGTCAAGGGGCACCTTGTGGACGAAATTACAGTGAATTCTTCCATCTATTCGTGCGAATTCATCAAATCCGTATGTTCTAGATGATTAGGAGTAGCTAATCTCTATTTTCATTAGGATTGGATGTAATGAATTCATATACTATGTAACTTTTACTATGCAATATAATCTCCTTCGTATTCAATTGTTCTATCTTGATTATTAATGTGTATGATAGGAATATCATGTTATTTGTTGTTACTAAATCATTGGAAAATGAATTTGTAACTAGACATGGATAGAACATCCCAAGAGTTATGATCTAGAAATAGACATTATCTCTTGGTCATTCTAGAAATGTGATCTTAATGCAAATTGTATTCTAAAATGGCTAAGTAATTAGAGTTTTAATATATGATTTAGAACTTGCTTCCAAGGGATTAGAGTAAGTATGCTTTTAACATGAATGTGAGTAGGAGAGATGTATATATTGTGTAGCGTTACATTAAGTTGATTCATGAAATTCAATCCTAATGATGTCTTTTACCGAATCATATCTTTATTTTTATAATTTTGCATACTTTATTGTACTTTGAATTAAAAATGTTTTTCACAATTGCTAAAATCAGTAAATAATCACAAGTAGATTAACAAACACAAATCCCTTGGGAAATCGACACTTGGATTACCATTTTACTACTTGAAAACGAATTGGTACACTTGTCAATAAGTTAACAAGTTTTTGGCGCTTTTCAAGTAGTAAAATGGTAGTCCAAGTGTCGATTTCCCAAGAGATTTGTGCTTGTTAATCTACTTGTGATTATTTACTAATTTTAGCAATTGTGAAAAACATTTTTAATTCAAAGTACAATAAAGTATGCAAAATTATAAAAACAAAGATGTGATTCGGTAAAAGTCATCATTAGGATTGGATTTCATGAATCAACTTAATATAACGCTACACAATATATACATCTCTCCGTACTCACATTCATGTTAAAAGCATACTTACTCTAATCCCTTAAAAGCAAGTTCTAAATCATATGTTAAAACTCTAATTCCTTAGCCATTTTAGCATACAATTTGCATTAAGATCACATTTTTAGAATGACCAAAAGATAATGTCTATTCCTAGATCATAACTCTTGGGATGTTCTATCCATGTCTAGTTACAAATTCATTTTCCAATGATTTAGTAACAACAAATAACATGATATTCCTATCATACACATTAATAATCAAGATAGAACAATTGAATACGAAGGAGATTATATTGCATAGGAAAAGTTACATAGTGTATGAATTCATTACATCCAATCCTAATGAAAATAGAGATTAGATGAATTCGCACGAATAGATGGAAGAATTCACTGAATAGATGGAAGAATTCGTTGTAATTTCGTCCACAAGGTGCCCCTTGACCGAAGCTTTCGAGTTTTTCTGCGTTTTTACAACAAAAAGAACTAACTCCTTTCCTTTGATTCTCGAAACTTATCCAACCAGAACTGTCTGCTCGTTGGGCGAGTCTTATCTCTCGCTGGGCGAGAGATCACTTAACTGCCACACAATTGCTATGTCTCGCTGGGCGAGACAGACGACTCGCTGGGCGAGTGGGGGGCTTTGGCTGGGCGAGATGGTCCTGACAGACAGCTTAGTAGTCCTCCATTTTCCTATACAATTACCTATACAATGACCTAAGAAAAGAAAAATACTTCTAACTAAACAAAACACAAAATACTAATAAACTACCTAAGAAATAAACACCAAACACATGAAATAAAAACAAATAAGAGAGGTTAATAAGCTTAAATACCAAGTATTTATCAAGCTTATCACGTGTTTTCTAGGACTGATGGTTTGTCGAATTCATTAGTAATAGCTTTATTTTTATAGACTACTCAATATTCTATTTGCACTTCTGTCTTACTATTTCGTTTCAGGTTGTTTGTGCATCTGTCAAAAGTAATGAAGTACTAATATTCGATATTGGATATGTCTCATCCGATCCAGTTGAAGTAATTTCCGTTCTTATCTGTTATCGTACTTGTTAAATGCTGTTTACATTAACTTTATGGGACCAGCTCTTTTCTTCCCAAAATCTCAATGTTTCTACTATCTACTGTTGATATTTGGCACAACTCCAAATTCAGTTGATATGAATTTCTTTTTCCATCATTCCTTTATTATTAAGCCTTGTCCATTGTTCTGAAATTTTTGTCAAATTATTTGTTGTTAATGAAAACATATAGTACCTTTACCAACCTTCATCAAATTATTACCCCAAATAAGCCGGTTTAGTATATTGCTACCGATTTCTTTTGGATGCATTATACAAACGAACCAGGAAGCACACGGTAGATACTAGTGCCTTTTGGAAGCGAATGCATATTGCATGAGATCATCTATTTACTTTATCAAATCACAAGTTGTTCTTTTACTTTTTTTAAGGGATATGCCAGGAAACTGCAAATTTCATCATATTTTTTTTTACTTCGTTTTACTTTTTTAATGCTTGGCTAACTAATTTTTGGCTCTTGAATTACTTAATACAGGTATTAAGAACAAGACGTACAGCCACAGTTAATGGATCCACCTTGCACAAAGGTCTCTCTGATGTCACTTTTACGTCAAATGACACAAGGTTGGTAACCTAGACCCAATTTAAAAGAATTGTTTGTCTGGAATAATGAAATTCCTAATACTGTTATCCATTATTATATTTATGACGCCTAAATATGTAATAGAAATATATGTAAACAGAAAAAAAGAGAAAAGCATAAATACTAAACTAATGCGTTGGACAAAATGTGTGATTATTTAACAATTCCTAAAATGTTCTAAAATTTATACAGGTGGATAGGTTCTAAAATTTTAGTTTATATACCAGATTTTTCCTTACTATGAATTTGATAGGAACTGGAATTCGCTACAGGGATTAAAGCATAATTCAGAGAATAGAACTCTAGTTATAGTAGGAAAATTGCAAGAAAGTACAGAAATATAACTGAAAGTATCAGAGAAGTGTGGTTTCTCTGCCCTACCACAACAGCCACCCACGACTTCCTAAATGATTACGTGCCTTCTCTCTGTTTTATCCTTCGCTGTAAGTGTTTCCCCTTCTTTCCCTCCTTTCTTGCCATGTAAGCAAGGTTCTTACGGCCAAAATGTCTCTTCTGCCCTTTATTCATCACAGGCTCTGGCGTTTTAGTGCCGAATAAAATTGTAATTAAACATAAATATCTGGAAATTGCATTCGGCCCAAGAAATAGGATATTTGTAATCGTTTTACTAGTTAAAATCTGTATCTATTATCAGAAGCTTCACCATGGGAACATGCAATGAGCTAATATTTGATTTAAGGCTCAAACTTGACCAAACTCCTGGACTTGTGGGTGGTTGCTTTTTTAAATAAAAATGGAAGTAAAGATTAGTCCCAGAATATCAGATATCGACTGGGATATGCCTAGATCCTGAAGGCTAGGCAAAGGTCTACTGTAAGGCTTTTATCTCCAGGAGCTTACAAGTTTCTTCATGTTTTTCCACACGAAAGTTATTTGCCAACTCACCAAGAGGATCTCCTCAAAGATTGTCCAAGAGACTCATGTTCTTTGAAGTTACTATTATTATTTCCCATTGGCCGATCTGTTTGACAAAAATGGCAACGGCACTAGTGTTTGGTTACTCTTTGGTAGTACATATTGATTTCAGGTTTAATTACTCAGGTCTTTTAACATATTATTTTTTTATCTCTCTAGTGTAGGGACTAGAAGGTATTATGTGTAGCATTAAAAAGAACGATTTTTTAAGTATGAGGACTAAAGGTAAAATATGTACAACTATAGGGATTCAATGAGTTATTAAATACTGATTTCTTCAGATACATTAGTTTGATTAACAATCAACACATATTTACCAATCTTTTAATTCTTTGCATCATTGTGCATTTCTCAATTTGCTGGCAAATTTCAACAGGATACTTGCTTCTGATACACATGGTGCGATTAATGTCTGGGATAGAAGAGTGAACTCTCTACCTTGCCTTGAGCTTGCGTCTGCTTCATGTGGTACGCTTAACAGCATCCAATTAAATGCAGATAATCAGGTTAGGAATTGTGTATCTAGTCTATAGAGTAATTTTGTAATTCTTTAGGAGTGATGCATTTTTAAAGCTCAGTTACTGCCTTCCCTTTTTTAGACAAAGGCCCAAATGTGTCCTTAAACACATGTTAAGGATTCTAAAATATAAAATAAAAATCAATTGAATAAAATATTGAACATTTAAGAATTTAAGTTCCTGATATAGACTTCTAGTAAATTAATGATTGATACTGAAATATCCTCAATATTGACACTTTTGTCCCAACACAAGTGTTTAATTTTTAATGCAGTGGTCCAAATCTCCTGGTCCACTTAAAATTGTTGTCACTAACATAGTTCACGTGCAGTTGAATTGGGTTTTGGTTTGATCGAATTTTAGAATACACCTTTACTTTGTTCAGTCAGTACATGAGAATTTGCAAACTGTGATTATTCTATCCTTTCCAGATTATTTATGGTGCTGGAAAACATGGGCTCGTGCATGTATGGGATATTCGTGGTGGAAGAGCATCTGCCACTTTTCAAAGTCTCAAAGAGGTTATATTTATACATGGTGCTTTTTTGTTCTATTATGTTATGAAAAGCACACATAAAATTGTGCTAGAAGTCAACTACTGCTTGGACACTATCTCTGCAATGCATTCACTTCTACGTTGGTGGCTAATTAAGACCAAGCTTGCTTAGGCTGAGGGCAATTTCATTGAACCTGAATCCTAGTTAATGTCTTATTCTTTGCTTATTTACTAATTGAAGCTTTAGTCTTTAGTTTATTTTCATGAATTAGCTATCTCAAAAGTCTAAGTTGCTAGTTGAAGTCATAAATGGATCTTATGTCTTTAACATTACTTTTCACTCCAGACCCCTTGATTTAATGTTGAGCTAATTATGCTGTTAGGTGAACGCACATTAATTTTTTATGGTATTTGTAACAAAAAATGTTAATGAAATTTTAGTAACAGTGTTTAAGCATTGAGTTTTTAAACCGTACGAACAGTATTGGGCTAAAGATTACCGGGGAAGATAAAAAATAGTTTTACTTTGAATTTGGATATTAAAATTTGTGTTTGGTAATATTGAAGTGTGAGAATCTTGGTAAGGAGGGGGATAAATTACATGGTAGACACATTAACATGGTCCAGCAGTCCCGATGAAGTTAATTTTTTTGACCAATATTGCAAGTATGATGTTAAATACTGTCTACATACTGATATATTTATATATTCTACCTAAATACCTTGGATAAAAATTTTCGTAAATAAACATTGATGCGGAAGCTTGTGACTTCTTGATGCATGCCTTTCTACAGCTTGAATTTTAGGTCATGCGAACTTCGTCTCCAACTTCCTTTTGCTGAAGAAAATGTATTTACTTGCGACATATTTTTAAATGAAGCATGACTAATTGGTAAATGTTGTAAAATATATTAAAAATGCTTTTAGTGATGTTATTCTTCTTTGTTTGGTATTGTAGATATGCCATCCACCAATAAAATCAGTGAAGTTGGCAACATTGCTTGAGAAGATTGGATCTTTGAAGGTGCGGTTATCCTTCCTGCACCTATCTATTACTTATACAAATTAACAAGGAAAACTACTTACCTTTTGTGTGATGGCTGTACAGGTTTGTAAGTTGAACTACATATGAATGATTATTTTTAGTTATAAAAATGTAGCCCCAGTAACTTCAACATCATAACTTTGTCATATCTTTATTTGAAGTTTGATGTTCCAGTAAGACTAGTTTTCACTTAAGGCTTCTCTCAAGACATTTAAGTATTTTGGTGATTTTTTTTTCAACTTTTAGTTTTACATTAATCTATTTTTAGGTATGGTTTGGTTTCTAAACTTCGTTGCAAAGTTCATGTCCTTCCCTGACTTTCGCTTCACATGCATGCTTTGTGTTAGTTGCTGCAGAGGAGTCCTAAACAATTTATTTTTTTTCTCCCCATCAATACTGTTTCTCTCTTGGAACCTTTTTCCCGTGATATAAATTTATTATGTTGTGATGTTGTTCTTTATGTATATCACTTAACTATACAAATTAAGACAAAAATTGACAGTATTTACAGATGATTTCCCTATACTTTTTCTCAGACAATGTTGTTCATAAATATACTCTACCATAATTTTGAAGTTGTTAGCTGGCTCTATCATCTTGGGTTGTTTCTTTAGATTTCCTACCCTTTTCATCGAGGAGTATGTTTGAATGAGTTTCTCCATAAAAGCTTTTAGGAAAGAAATATATGAATACAAATTTAAAATTAACTTATATACATTTTAAAATAAAATTTTGAAGAAATTGTATCAGAAAACTTACAAATTAGTTCACTCCAAAGAGATTTTTAACATACAAAAAAGTCAATTTCATTTTTTTATTCATATTTTTCTCTTTTAGAAGTTCTTTTAGAAACTCTTCCAAATAAAAGTCTGCTCACTAATCTGTATTTAATATCACTGCATGTCAGTATGTGCTAAGTTTGGTGTCATACTTGTGACCTAATCCCCTACCTTAGATATCTGTATTTCACCATGTGGTATTGTCTTTTGCATACTAGCTGACAAGCAATTGATATGGTTACCCATTCGATGTATTCAGGCACAGGCAAATATTGTTCCCAAGGAGATTCACTCTATTAATATTAATCCATCATGCCCATATCAGTTAGCATTCCATCTTGTCGATGGCTGGTAAGTTGCCAAAATGTTTCTTCAGAGACTGTTAATAAGGAAAATTTCCATGTATTTGCATAATCATGTCCTCTATAAGTTTCTATCATTAAACTATAAACTGAAATTACGACTTAATTGCCTGTCACATGTTCGGTAAATATTGTTTCTAAATGGTCTCATTTTCTTGAATTTACTTCATTGTTGGATCTGGAATTTTATAGTTTGTACTCATTATCTACCTTCAAACAGTGCCGTTTGATATCGGTGGGGTTAGTATGTACATAAAATATTGGTGTGTGCTGTTTACTGAATCTTACTTATCAAGAAAAATGCTTCCCTAATACTCCATTGTGGTTATTTTTTCTCAATGTTTTCACGCAGGTCAGGCGTTTTGGATATTAATACTTTTGAAGTTACCCATATTCATTGCCCACCTCCTGCTTGGTTGTAAGTTTGCCCGTTTTCATCTAGAATCGCCTTTTCATATTTGTGAAATGGCTTCTTGAAATGTCTACTTACTTGTTTACTTTTTATTTTCTTTTGTTAGAAACGATTCCTACGTTCCCGCTGATCTATCATACTTAAGAAAACCTTCATGGTTATCAACTTGTTCGGTGAGGAGTTTATTGAATATAATGCACCTTTATATTTTTACACATGGTTTCCTACCAAAATTTGGACAAGTTTCTCAATAAATATCTTTTTTATCTAACATATCTGAACATAAGCTTTATTTTATATATATCTAAATATAACAATCAGATATTGATAATTGATCAATTATTGAAATAATCTTTAAAAATAATCTAATTTAAACCCCCGTTTATTGTTTGGTTTAAATGAAATATTGATCTTTCGGACTTTCCAATCAGGTGGCTCTTGATGCTTATATTAATCATTATATATATATTTTTTGTGGATAACCATTTATTTTATTTGTACACGAAATAATAAATGTAATTTATCACAGATCTATTTGGCCGGGTCATCATCTGATTGTGGTATCCATCTCCTGGATTTTTATCCCAGCACCAACTCACCAAGCCATGTGGATTACAAGTAAGGTCCTCGTTTGCTAATTGAAACACTCTATTGAGAAAGCACATGTACCCTAAAATCTGCTGTACTCAAATCAAATTAAGTTTACCTATGAAACTGCATTTCGCAATGTTTTTTTCTAAGCAGTTTTAATTTGCATATTTTTACAGGGAGGATATGCAAGAACTTTCAAGGCGGAAAAACCGAAGTAATCAGAACAGATTTATTTCTTTATCTGAAGGAGTTATCTCATGTGTTGCTCACCCTTTGTATAATGCTATCGTGGCAGGAACCAAGGTTTGTGAATTAGAAAATTCTGTTATTTTCGTTTTCTGTTTGAACTTGTGTTTTAAAATTAAAGAAGCTAGCTTTATGAATTCCCTGTCTGACAACATCTCGAACCGGTTTTTTATTAGTGCCTCCTAAATAAACTTATTTTCCTTCTTCTATAACATGGTCGAAGTACATTTATTAGTTAGATAGAATTTCTCAAATAACTAATTTTTAAAACAGAAAAAAAAAACTCATTTAGTTCTTATTAATTTTTTATAATCTTATTTATATAAGTCAATTTTAGTTTATGAAATATTTTATTTTACTTTTATTAATTTTTATCATAGAAATATTTACATAGTAGTTCCCTATACTAATCTTTCCTTTGGTAGAGAGTAAAGAAATAGAGGGTGTGTTTGTTACCTTTCAATAAATATTAATATCATAAATATTATTTTTCAATTACTAAGTTAAACGTTTGCATTCACAAAAGTTATTATACATTCAGTTTTCATTATTTCATTTTTCTACTAATTAACCACAGCTTTATTTTATTTATAATTTATCTTTAATGGTGAGTTTTCTCCAAACTCCATTGTGTTAATAACTATTCAATTTCAATCCATGTGTAACTTGACATCCGAAGCTTGTGTTTCTATTAAAACGATAGAAAACAAGCAAGCAGTTATTAATTATAGAAATTCAAATAATTATCAACATGAGTTTTTGCCCATAACATGATTATTTTTCTTAAACGATCATTTCATAACAACTTTTTAACGTTCATTTCCAAAGAAGTTTTTTATTTTTGGGGTTCATGAAACTTTTTTCTCACCATTTGTCAGATTACCCTCTCCCCATCTTTCTTTTCTTTTCCTCAATTCAACGAACCATACTACCCTTGTTTTTAATTGAGCATGTTTGGGAGTAATGAAGGTAAACATTATTGGTACTGAGGTTGATTGATTATTGGTTTCAGAAAACTTCTTTGCTCGTGATTTCTCAAAGGCAAGAGTCATTCAGAAGTGAAGATTAGTCCCAAGCTTTGACAGGATTTTCTATTTACTGTATTCCCCTAGTCTGAATTTATAGATGAGTTAATGTATAATTCCTTGTTAATAATGTTTTCGTATACTTTACCTCGTCTTGAATCTCCTGTTCAAAATGGGAAAGAAAAATTATTTTATGTAATTTTTTTCAGTTGAATTGGATTATTGACTGCGAATAATTTTGTTATAAAATTTTCACAAATTTTAGTTGCCTGTTATCAAAACTGTAGATGTTTATGCCTGTGTATGTATGAGAAATTTGAATTACATTATCTGATTTTACACCTTTTCAAGTTTACATTTTGCCCTTTTTGTATTGTGAATTCGAAAATTGGAACCAAATACTATATTTTAACAGAGAAGAGTGTCGACTGATACATGACATTATTTGGGGCCTTAATTTCATGTCACAACTCTTGTCATGACAGACATCTGAAATATTAATCTTTTTCTTTTGTATATTTTAATTTTGAGCATAGCTTAATCATTGGAGACCAGAAAAATGTCACAAATCCTTTTCAATCAATCAAATGTGAGGTAGGTATAGGATAAGAATAGAATACCACGTATGCATATAAAATACCATGTATCCTCCATATAATTTCCATAATTATAGTGTTGCTACATTATTACTTAATCTATAGAATAAAAGGACTCACAGAAAGCTTCGACTAAATAAATGGGCTGACCCATCCTTGTGCTTCTCATGTCCAATCTCCTGTCACCACTTCATATTAACTCACCCCAAATTTAGAAGCAACTAAGTCAACTTTTGGATATCATTACTCTACTTCAATTTTGGCACAAATAATTTGTTAAACTTTTTTTATTTTTCGATTGATTCTGAAATCGTATCTTAAATATTTGAGTCATAGTCATAAAGAAATCGAGGTAAAACACTACTCCACACATGTGAGGTGCCATGCATGCATGGTAATAGACAATAATATATATTTTTTCTTTAAATTTGTACTCTTTTTAACCGAGTGAAATGCATGTAATAAATAATAATAATATTTTCTTTTTACTCCAAACTTTCTTTATGTTTTGAAAAATAGTTTCAAATTTAGTCGAAATTTGTCAGAGGGTTTCTTTACAACATTATATCATCATATCACATGCCTCTAATAGTCACCCTTGGTATTATAAATAGTTAATTCTTGTTGTGTAGGTTTTGTTATTGGTGCATTATATTATGTTACATACACAGTCATAGATTCTCCACATTGAAGGCACCAGAAATAAAGTATAAAAATAAGAAGAAGAAAGAGAGAAGACACATAGAAAAAGGTGAGTTGAGGTGGTGTTGTCATTTTATATACTGAACAAAGAGGACCACACTTGGTTTGGTTCCTTTCTTTACAACTTCCTCTTTTGTTCCCCGCAAGAGACGCGGAATTCATATCACTTGTATCTTTCACCCAAGACTGTGTGACCATCACTGATAATGAAAGAGAAGCAATCCTCATGCACACAAATCTACAAACCAGGCTCATGCTCATCTTCTCTCTGCAAAGAAACAAAAGAGTTTTGCAACTAAGTTTTCAGAATTCTTCTGCAATAATGCTAAATGGCCATTACTGCAATGCCACATTTTCTAATGGTTTTGTGGTCCCACATTTCCTTTCTTTCGTATGAAATAATCTTGCATGGAATCGGTATAAACTTAAATGGTTTCACATGTGACAGCAATTTATATAACAGTGTGTAAAAATCAGTCATATACAAGTAACAATTACTGTTAAGAAGTGTTACAATATACAAGTAACACTTATACATTGATTTTATTCAGTAAGTTGATCTTATCTCTAGTGGACATAAAACTTTTAACACACTCTCACCCTGAAACATATACATCTCGAGGCATGGAAGTAGATATTAATGGATAGTCCATTCGCGGGCTGATAACGAGTGAAACAATAAACCCAACAAATAACAAATTTTGCTAGGATAAGTTCTAACTCATTACTCTTATACCATGTCAAGAAGTAGAGTTTAACCTAACTCAATCTTACAAAATTGATTTGTAAGATAAGGTTTATACATTTATATATTGTAGGTTGGCCTTATTTAAGGTCAATGTAAGTGTTCCAACAACAACTACTTAGATTTAATTTGAAGAAAACAAAACTAATAAAAGTATTATTAAAGAGAACGGTTGATTGGTTAATATTTAAGGTAGTTGTGTGTTGAAGTCAAGATTGTTATTAAAATAGAAAAATTTACCTCAATTGATTACATGATGGTTAGGTTTGGTCTTAGAAGCAAAGCATGTAAGGGGTATGGTGTGATGGTAAAGTTGTGTGCATGATTTAAATTATGAAGAGAAGTTAAAAGATGCTTAAATTGATGAGCAGTGGTTCCTAGGGCTTCCCTTATCTTAAGTCATTTTTGGAGACTTTGGTGTCCCCTACCTCCTTGCCAATGAAGTCAATTATTGACACAAGAGACAGAAAGATACCTTTCCTAAGCAAAATCTTGCACCATAATTAGTCCCTGTTTACTCTGATATATCGTTAGGGGGTCCCATTTGATGGAGAAAGAAATCTACAATTTCTTCATATATGTGCTATCTATGCTACTTTGCTGTTATGTTATGTCTGTATTAGCAATGCAATTTCTTAATATTGATGAGGGAGACTTCATACCAGTGTAGGTTTAAGTAGTGTTTTAAAAAATTTAAGGAATGGTTCAGAGATATAATTAGACAAAAAAAATAGACATGCACGCTGAATATATAAAGAAAGAAAAACTATGACATTTTGGTGTTTATATGGTGTAAAGTACTAAGACAAGTTAGAAGATTAGATAGCCTTGTTTAAATGAATCTCTTTCTCTTTTCTTGGGGTGGTTTTTCTGATTTATTGTTTTGTTGTTTTGTTTAAAATGATTGTTTCTTATCTTCTTTTCACTTCTGTAATTTTCTCTCAGCATCTTGTAAAGTTTTCTTCAGCTGTCAAAACCGTTAAAATGAATAAGTTAAACTGTACAACATGGTTTTGTTACATTTTTTTGACATGTTTAACTCTTTTGCTCACAATATAAATGTAATATCATAATTTAATTCAAGTATTGAGTTCTGATGCAGTCAGTTAAGTAAGAAAAAGTACCTTTTTCCGCATAGTACTTTATCTAATCTTAATAAATTTTGTAGGTGAGTCGTTTCTACGTAAGAGTGGTCACCTTAGTAAAGAACTCCCATGAAAACATTTAACTGGTTTTGATCAAATAATATTACACATTTTTTAACCAAAAACTTGAAAACATTGAGTTTGTTATTGCGTTGTTTTTTAGGAATTCAAGTGAATTTAAGTTCCACATTGGCTAGTAGAGCATTATATAAGAATAAAGATCTATAAATCCATTGTTTAAGGTTTTGGGTTAAGAGTGGTGTCAATTCCTTATGTGGTTGAACTCAGTCTCATTGGTGTTGTTTCTCTCCAGTAAAACCCCCTCCTTATAAACCTAATATTGTTGTTTTTACCCATTACTTCAAAACATTAAGTCTATGAATCTTTTATCTTATATGGTGTTTAACTACCTTATAGAAGATATAGACTCATACTTGAATTATTCCTAAAAATATCTTACATAAATATAAAAATAGCATATAACAATAATAATAATAATAAAAAAAAATGATGAACAGATCATAACCAACTATGTTTACATCACCTTGTGAAAATAACTATGTCAACAACTTTACCTCCACTAGGTTTAAATAACAGTCTAAAACATTTAATATTAGGGTCAATATCCCTCAAAGATTCCACTGTCCTATAGGAAATTATAGTTGCAGTTATGAAAAAGATACCAGATTGGATGATAAAGATTCTCAGTTTTGAAAAATACCCTTTGGTAGAAATGTTCATATATGCCATTGGACAGGGTTATTTTGGTAATTTACAGAGCTTCCCAATGGCCACTTGATCACTTGATCCCCACTGTGACACTCTGTCTCCAATATATGATTCAATGTCTGTTGAGTGTCAAGCTTTTGGAACGTTTTGGTTATTTTTCTTTTCCCTTTTGGCCAAAAGAAACTGCACCTTTCACGCCTCAGTATCATTCGTCTTCAGTTTTTTAATTTGCAGAGTATGGACCTCAACCAACATAATTGCACGTTAGGGATTTGAAAAAGAAAAAAAAAAGTTACTTTAGCAGTTGGAGTAAGTTAAAAGCTTCTAAATTGTCCAAAACGAGCTTAAATCAATGAATTTTAAAAGTGGGTTTCTTCTTAAGAATTTTCCCAGTGACCTTACTTGTCAGGACATGTTTAGCACTTAAACTCCCATTTGATTCAACAGAAGGAACCTTCTCTGTTAGGTCTTTGGCTCAAAGCCAAGTAAGGAAGAAAATGGTAAATAAGACCATACACACATGTAATGAGAAGCTATAAGGTTGGCTTAGTAATAAAAATTGGAAAGAAAGGTAATTAAAACTATTCTCAACCAAAAACTTTAAGTCAATGAGTTTATGAATCTTTATTTTTATATAATATTTTACTTTCTTATTTCAATTCAATGTGAGACTTATACTCATACTTAAATTTCTAGCAGTATGAAAAATGTTGTAGATTCAACTCTTCTACCGACAAAACTAACATCTAACATTTACCCGATATAAAGAAAAACACACAATTTATGAAATGAGTATACTAGGGGTGGGCAAAAGATTTAATTTTCTTGATCCAATCCACTTTTGCTCCAATCCACTCCATTTATAATCCATTTTATTAAAAATCTAATCCATTTAAAATCCATTTAATGGATATGGATTCCAATCTAATTTACATTTTATATATCTTATGGATTGGATATCCATTTTATAAATCAAGATTTTTAAATATGGATAATCCAAAAAATCCAATCCAAATTTTCAATTTAAATTTTTAGTTGGGTTAGACTAAAGGTTGAGATGAACTATATTAAATTCAGAGTTGGATGGGCCTTGCTCGACGACCTATAAGGATCGGACAGGCTCGACAACCATAAGAGGTTGGGCGGGCCTAAAGATATGAACGAGATAGGTGGGCCCGACAAACCGAACGAGTCGATCAGGCCCAATGACCTGATGAGCCAGGTGGGCCCGAAGACCCAAACAGGCTAGCCAGGTTCGAAGATCCGAACGGGCCAAGCGGGCTCGAAGACCCGAACAGGCCAAGCGGGCTCGATGACCCGAATGGGTCAAGCGAGCTCGAAGAACTGAACGGGTCAGGCAGGCCCGAAGACTCGAACGGGTCAGGCGAGCCCGATGACCCGAACGAGTAAGGTGGGCTCAAAGAATCGAACGGGATAAGGCGGGCCCGAAGACCCGAACGGGTCAGGCAGACCCGAAGACCCGAAAGGGTCACGCAGACCCGAAAACCCGAACGAACCAGGCAGAACCAATGACGAAAACATGTCAGGCAACCCAAAGACCCGAAAGAGTCAGGCAGGCCTAAAAACCCGAACAGGCCTGACAACCCGAACGAGCCCGAAGACCCGGATGGGCCGGACGACCTGGATGGGCCAGACGACCTGGCGACCCGGACGGGCCCGACGACCTACACGGGCCTTACGACCCGGATGGGCACTACAACACGAACGACCCGAATGGGCCCGACGATCCGGACAGACCTGACGACTTGGACGACCCTAACGGGCCTGGCGATCCGGACGAGCCTGACGACCTACACGGGCCTTACGACCCGGATGGCACGATGACACGAACGAGCCCTACGACCCAGACGGGCCCTACGACCCTGACGGGCTCGACATCCCGGACAGGCCCTACGACCCGGATGGGCCCGACGATTCAGACGGGCCTGATGACCTTGACGTACCTGACGACCCAGACGGGCCCCACGATTCGAACGTGCCCGACTACCCGATTGGGCCCGACTATTTGGACCGGTCCGTTCGGGTCGTCTGGCCCGTCCGGGTCGTTGGGCCCATTCGGGTCGTCCGGCCCGTTCGCCTCATCGAGCCTGTTCGTGTTTTCGGGCCCGTTCGGGTTGTCGAGCCCGTTCGGGTCATCGGGTCCGTTTGGGTCGTTCGGGTCGTCGGGCCCGTCTGGGTTGTTCGGGTCGTCGATCCCATCTGAGTCATTCGGGCCTTAATGACACAAGTTTTAAGAAATTCAATTTAAATTTCTTTTATTAAAAATGGATTCTGGATTTTAAACTTAATCCAAATATTTGGATTGGATTTAAATCTTGATCCAAATATTTGGATCTGGATTTAAAAAAAATCCAAACTACTTTTGCTAAAAAAATGGATTTGGGTCAAAAATCTAATCCAATTATTTGGATCTAAAATGGATGTGGATTGGATCATTAAATATCCAATCCATGCCCACCCCTAGAGTATACGAAAGTGAACATAGTGGGATCTAAAATATTACCTTATCACATAAGAACATGTTCTAATCATGAAAAGTAAAAGCCGCCAAGGTGAATTGATGCCTTTGTGAACGAAGCTCTACAAAGGAACATAACATAACCGTGTTATTATTAACTGTGATGATTACACACGAAGTATGAATTAGAATTAAAGCAACATCCAGTCCAAAGTATTCCTAAGTTGAAAGCAGAAATGGTTGACCACAGATGTGAAAGTGGAAGATAGTGGCATGGAACTTCTCATGTTCGTACTAAAGCAATCATGTGAAACAGTGGTACCACCACCAAATGCTGAATTCTGGTAATTTTTGGAATCTGTGGGTAAATTCGTAAACTTGCAACATTACAAAAACATGTAAGACTTAAATTCCTTCTCTCTTACTCTTTTTTTTTTTTTTTCACATCATCATCACATAGACTTACTCCATTAGTTTTTCCTATGAGAATAAAAACAAAACTCTTTGGTCTTAGGGTGACCCTCTCTATCTATCTCTCTTCCTATTTTCTGGTTCTCCAAGGTTCTGCTTTAGATATAGGCTTAAAATCAAGTCCAACCATTAAATACCACTTGGTCATCCCTTTTTTCTTCTGACCCTTATAAATTAAAATTTCTAATTTCATCTGGTGCCCATATTATCCTCTGGAAACTTGCATGTTCCACTCTGTTTCTTTCTCTGTTCTGCTTCATGGCTACTGCAGCAACATCAGCACAGGTTTTCAAAGACTTCAAGGACACCAGCAATGGCAACCCTGAGATTACAAGGCAAGAAATTCAGGCCGCCATAGCCAAAGCAGTGGAGCTGAGAGCTCTTCATGCGGCTCTGATGCGAGGAAATAGCCCAGCCAATGCTAGATTCCCTTCCCCTTCCCCTGCTTCGCGCCCTGTTTCTCACTTCTCTGCCCAAGATTACCCTGTTTTCACTCCAGTGGGTATTGTAATTTTTTCTTGAATTTTGGCTTGAAAAATTGTTTCTTACTTATTTTGATGAACTGGGTATCCTACAATCTTCGCAATTCATTGCAAAGCAGCGATTTTTTTCTCAAAGAAACAGAGTCCTTTTGTTGGATTGGATTATCTGTTGCTAGCTTATGTTTGAATTCATGATAAGGACCATATTTAAGATACTTGAATTTGTGGAATATGCAAGTGTTTGTGGTGCTCCCCTTTCCCTTGAACGCTGCTATTTATTACAATTGAAAGGATTATGAAACTGCTGCTTTCTTTATGGCTGGTTAGGTAGATGTCATTATTAGTGCGGTTACATCCTTACTCGGTTCTCCTCTTTTTTTCTTATTTAATCTTGAGAAAACACCGACCATGAATGAAAGTTTTGACTATTTGAGCATTTTTGGATTTTCGCTTTAAATTCTGTGTCATGGAACTCTTTAATGTTCATTAAGTCAGCTGAGCTGAGCCTGAGGCAAAGTGTGAAACTTTTTAATTTATTGTCTTAATCACTCTTTAATCAGAAGAATAATTTAACGTTTTTATCATTTTTTCATTACTTTCTGATTCTACCGGTATTTGCGGCTGCAACTGCTCTTTAATATATTTTTCCCTTTTGAATTTTGATTGATGATAAGTTTCTGAAGTTGAGAAATATTGACAGAGCTATGAAGATGATCCAGTGGTGGGGTTCAACCAAAACTCTATGAAAAGCCTAACAGTATCAGAAAGTTGGGATGGGAGTCTTCTAGAAGGAGGAAACAGCATAGAAACCATTGTAGCAGATTACAAGGAGAAATCAAGTTCAAGAAAAGGACTATATTCAGGTTTTGCCAACCATGATTCTCACACATGCCCTACTGATGATGCCAAATCTGTGATTGGCTCTTGTGCAAATCAAATTACTGTTCTTCAAACATCACCTGCAAATGATCACTTCAAAGGTAGAAGGAGAAACAGCATGGAGGATTTCAAGTCCATATCTTCCTGCAACAAATGCAACCCTGCCACCATAACTAACGATTTTGAGAATGCAAGGAGCAGCAAGAGCTCCAACATTATTGTCCCAGTCACGGATTCACACTCATCTCTTCAATCCCAACCCAAGAGCAAGGGGGTGATTTCTTGGTTGTTTCCTAGGTTAAAGAAGAAACATAAGAATGGGAGTTCCCCTAATAGAGCAGAATCTGAGGATGTTTCTCAGGTTCTCAAGGACTTGGGAATAATGTCAATTGAGACATTGAAGAAAGAGCTGGTGGAAGCAAATGAAAACCGAGATGTGGCCTTAATGGAAGTTTCTGAGATGAGAGGTTCATTGGGAGAGCTGAAACAGAAGCTTGAGTATTTGGAGAGTTACTGTGAAGAGCTGAAGAAAGCTCTAAAGCAAGCCGTGAAGACAAGGGATTCTCAACTTTGTGACCAACTTAGTAATCTTCCTCAGAGGGGGAAACTATTTGAAGGAAATGGGGAAAATGTGATGCCTGTGAGTGAAGAAGTAATGGTAGAGGGATTCTTGCAGATAGTTTCAGAGTCCAGATTATCAGTGAAGCAGTTCTGTAAAACCCTTATAACCCACATTGAAGAGACTGATCATTCTTTGACAGAAAATTTGAACTTGCTTCTGCAACCATACAAGTTATCTCTGAGTTCCAAGTTCTCAAAGGCAGTTCTATACCATTTTGAAGCTTTTATAAATCAGTCTCTCTACCAAGACTTTGAGAATTGTGTTTTCCAAAAGAACGGTTGCTCAAAATTCCTAGACCCGCAGCAGGATCGTCACTCACAATTCTCTTCTTTTGTTGCCCTTAGAAACTTGAGCTGGAATGAGGTACTGAGAAAGGGAACAAAATATTACAGTGAAGAGTTTAGCAAGTTCTGTGACCAGAAAATGAGTTGTATCAACACTACTCTAAAATGGACAAGGCCATGGCCTGAACAGCTTCTTCAAGCTTTCTTTGTGGCGGCAAAGTGCATGTGGCTGTTACATTTGCTTGCTTTTTCTTTCAACCCTCCGTTGGGAATTTTAAGGGTTGAAGAGAATAAAATCTTTGATCCTCACTACATGGAAGATATGTGTCCAAGGTCACAAGGGCCAAGCAGAGTTAAGATCATGGTGATGCCGGGATTTTATGTGCAGGATAGGGTCTTGAGGTGTAAAGTTCTTTGCAGGTACAAGTCTGCAGCATAAATAAACTAGTAATAAGTTTTATATGTACATTTTTTTTTTACTTTAGACTTTTCCTCCTGTAAGTCTGTAACTAGCAAACGTATGAGATGATTAATAATAGTTGTAAGTGATTTAATTTATTGCATGTTCAACTATGGGTGCTTGTCATTGAATAGATAAAGATTCAAACGTGCAGAGAATTGTCGTTAAATGAAATTATGTTTGTCACTCGTTCTGTCATAATTGCGAATACTCCCAATTTGATGTAGTTCAGAACACAGAAGATGCATTAAAAAAGCGCATATTTTCAGCTATTGGTTAACCGGTGGCCAAAAATTACATTTCTGGTAGGACCCAGAAACCTATACGGATAGTACCTGTTTTGCTTAATTTACTGATCACTGCATGATTGTACTGTTGCTTGATTTACAAACTAATATAGATTCAGATGGTCTTTATGAAGATTAAGACAAAAAGAGGAAATATTTTTCTTAATTAAAATTACTATAACTGGGAAAATAAACTCGTTGATGAAGTAGCAATTATTGATATTGAAGGGAACGCACCACCTACTTTCTTTCTATATTCGCATCGTAACGTTTGAGATTTTTATATGCATATGGCATTTACAAGCGGTAGTTCTCCGTTCGTCAATATTGAAAGAAGATCGGTGCTTTGAAATTTAAAAAAATTTTGTAATATTTTTTTAATTTTTTTACTATTCGTCGTTTCTTTTTCAACATTTTTTCTTCTGATGGTGTATAGTAACTACATGAATTCCACCCTCTTTATTGATTTACTTACAATACAAATACAAACTAATTTTTAACAACTGCCATGGTTAAGACACAAGAAATAAAGACTAGGTCTAAAAGTGGGGAAAATTTTCCTAATTGCCAGAGACAGATACTAGGGAAAGAAACCGGTTGATTTAATAAGCCGTTTTCTTTCTAAACATGCATAGTGATGTTTATCAGATTTTTTAGAACAAAACCGAGAGAGTAGTAGGAAGAACTATTGAGGTAGAAAGAAATTGAACGAAGCCTAGACGTGCCATATCAATGGTGTGTCTCGTGTTCAACACGTATTAGACACCGTAACTCGTACATACTTCTACGACACATGTGTCAATAAAGTGTTTAATTTAAAGGATATTTTTTTTATCTTTGACATAATTTTGACATGATTTCAACATAATATTAATAACTACATATTCAATAATTTTTTAAATAATCCACAAACTTGTAAACTTATAAGATATGTTTATATTATGATTATAAAAATAAGAAATTTTTTTTTATATGAACACTATTTTTCACTTTTTTGTATATAAGATAAATTATATTATTAATCAATAATATATTAATAAAATATTTAAAAAATATATATATATATATATATATATATATATATATATATATATTTCGTGTATATGTTTTTTCAATTTAACTGTATTTTTGTATCCAGACTTCATAGCTTACACTCCCTCTGTAGAAACAACATCGTCAAGATAAATCGTTGCTACTCATGCGTAAACAAGAATACGTTATTATGATTTACTGATTTCAAAACAAATGAAGTGGTAAATTTCAAAAATAAAGTACAAATAACATTACTTAACTGTTGGGGAATGCGTTTGACAAAACCATATAATCAATAATTAAACAAGAGTTTCAGAATCAAATTCACAAAGCTTTATGATGAGTAATTATAGGACGTGTGTACGTCACGAATCACGATAACTAGTGGGCAAAAATGATGTTTATGCGCGAGAATTATACTATCACTGGGTAAAACGAGTTGTCACAGATATTAGGAACGTTACTTAGAACACGCTGAGTTCTCAATTAAGAAAGAATGAAAAGTAGAGATGAAGATGATGGCTTAAGATTAGGATGCATCCGAAGTGTCACCCTCACTCCACCAAAAGCTAACTGAAAAACTTGTAGTCAAAGACCGAACATAGTGCCACCATTTTGGCGGGATATATAACATTTCGCCTTCCTCCAAAATACAGTCTACAAATTCCAACTCTTGCACCTTGGGGAACTTCCTTTCATCCAGGTCATCTAAATCAACCTTCAGACAAAAACAACTCTAATCAACACAGATTTCAAAATATCAAAAGCAAAAATAAATATTAATCAACAAATAAGCACAACTTAAATGAAAACACGAGAATGGATGGCACAGTTTTTGCCGTATCAATAAAATTGCAGTAAAGCTAAGCGAGAACCAACACCTCCTATAAAGTTTCCACTTTGATACCTACTAAGTGCATAAACCTGGATCATATTGTATATGTAAACTGCAAAAACACAATCATATTCTTCTGAATTCTACTTTATGTTGGCAGCTTGTATAGACAATAATAAGCATTGCATTTGCCGAATAATCATTTTAGGTTAGTTATAAGTTTAAAATACTTGATCGCTTAGCTGCCTGGAAAATCTGTAGCAAGTGAAAGGATAAAAAAGCCTAGACTTACATTCAGTAAATGCTACTAGAGCTCTTTGGCCACTTAGACGGGATGTATAGATAGTATTACGCTTTTAAGCAAAGGACACAAGTAGACAGCACAAGTTGTCCAGTCATATAGTTCAGGAAACTAATTACCTGGCTGGAATTGCTGAGCATGGTACCAGAGTGGGGGGAAAGTTCCTCAGACAAAGATGACGAGTAAAGCCTAATGTATTTTTTTCCAACAACCTGTCAGTGAGAAAATGATTTCAGTCAAATAGATTATTCCATGGTGCAAAATACGGCTATGACTATTAGTATAGGCAATGTTCTACAAAAAATAGTTTAGGCAGCATCTTCTGGACAATTAAAAATAACAAGGACATAATGTTAACTACAATGTCATCTTCAAGCATTAAAGGTCTCTTGAAATAAGCCACAGTACATCCAAACTTCATATTTTGTCTACAGCTTGAATAACATCAACTATGCTATGCCAGCTATTGGCTTGGTAATAGTGCTGCAAAAAGTAGGAGTCACGGTACCTCCATTATTTCAGTAATAATTACTTGGTTTACGTATGCTCAAAAGGCGAGGTACATAAATGAATTCTGTGTGTGGTGGGGTGGGTGTAGAGAAGCTGATTTGTAATAGACAGCTCAGTTCTGTACAGCTGAGTTACCTGAGCTAGTATGTTATGATGCGGATCATGGTGTAATGGTGTTACTGTTCCTGCTGGACCAAACCAAGCATTGAGAGATCGTAGCTCCCCTCCACCAGCAAAACAATAGTCAGGAATAAAAATATCTTTCCGCAGCTCATTTATCTGTGATTTCAATGATATCAGTTACTGAAAGCAGTACAAGTCCTGCACTTGCAGGCTAAAATGAAAAAGTTGATTTGGAGACAACATAAATCTAAATTGTAAATACCTGATCAAATAATGGATGCTGAGCAAGATAAGTAGGACCACCAGGAGAACAAGCACCAGACTTTATCCGCTGAATAAATTCTGAAAAAGTAATCAGTTCTTGCTTCCACTCAGCACATAAATAGTTTTTTCCAACCTGGAAAAAACGCTGCAAGTTACCCTTTTTTGCAAAAATTTATCTAAAAGTAAAAATAATATATAATACCTACAAAACCACTCCACCCTGTTCACCTTGTGTGTGTTTGAAGGAATTTCATGCATACTGCTAAACAACTTCCAACAGCCTTGCCATGACAGAAAAAATCTACATGAGGTAAATGCAACATACATTCAAATGGTACTAGATGTAACTAGAGGTGACAATAGATTGGATAAATTAATTCAGATTAAAATGAATCGAATGAAAAAAATCCATATTGATTCATTAAAAATCTGATCCAACCACTAACATTTTTTTGGTAGATGGATATCCAATCTGGATATAGATAATATTTTTAATTTTTTTCAAAATATATTTTGCTTGACTTTCAAAAACAAATTCTGTAAATTAAATTTTAAAATGTGTGTTTCTAAATGTTTTGGAAACTTACATTTAAGAAGATTTAATTTTGAAACTGTTAGGCTAGGAAATAATGAGAGAAAGTGAAATGTGTATTATAGAATGAAATTTTAAAATACTAGTTATGCAGTTAGTTGTTTTGGTGGAAGGGAAGGGACTCTTTCTCAGGAAGTCTATATATAGTTGCCTTTAGGGAGGTGTTGGGGGAGCTTTTTGAAACGGAGAGCCTTTGGCTGTGTAAACAGGGAATACCCTGTGTGAAAGAAAGTACCTTCCTTTGTATGCAAAAGTTGTTGTAAGTCTACGTCTTTTTGGTTTGTGTTCTTTCTTTGTTATCTTAATGAACCTAACAGAAACACTAATTGGATTAACTATGATCCGTTAAATATTGATAGGAGGACCAAAATAATGAGTAGGTCATTACTCATCTGTGAAATTAAATGGATGGACTTGATCTAACTCATTTCTTTTATATCTTGGTAATAGATGTATTGACTGGTGGATGGACCAAATGGATGATGGATAAATGAATTGTTTTGCCATCCTTAGATGTAACATATATGTTACAATGTTAAGAATTGACAGAAAAACTTACGTGAATCATAAATTTCATCAACTTTTGTCTACGTCACCTATTTTTTTAATTTCAGTTTTAAGAACTTAATGGGAGAAAAGAATCTATCATGGAACATCAGATTAAAAGGAGGAATGGAGGGGGAAGTCTTCATTCACAAAGTGTTGCAACCAGAACAAAATTTATTCACTTGTTAGATGCATGACACATGAAAAGCTCTGGGATTGTTTACACAACACTTTTAGGCCTATAAACCCAAAATATTTGAAGGGAATAGCATGCAATGCAAATAGATTAACTACATCATAGCATGTTCCACTCTAACTGATGAGTAGATGGCCAATTTTTATTGCCTGTAGGCATAAATTGAGGAAACATAAAGAGAGGACGATGTTTGTGTTTTGTCAATAACTTTCCATGTTGGACAATGTTCCATTTTTTCTTAAATTTTGGTCTCAAACTCTCAATATTATATTTTCAACATCAGTAGGCTTGAACATTTTTCACACATATTCCCCAGTGAGTTATGTTACAGTTGGGTACTCGTCAATTAGTAGAGTTAAAATTTAACTCACATACTGAAAACAATTGTCAGCCATCCAATAACCTTTTCTCTTCAGAAAAGAAGAAAATCAAACAAACACATTCGGTCTAAGACAATCAAACAAATATATTTAATCTCAGAAAATCAAACAAACACATTTAATCTCAGAAAATCAAACAAACACATTTAATCTCAGAAAATCAAACAAACACATTTAATCTCAGAAAATCAAACCTTCATCCCTCTACCTTTGCTCCTCAGGGAAGTGCAGGTGTCTTCCCTTACAATCACAAAAAGACCATCAGAGGAGTAATTACCTCAACCGGAACTGTGCGGTCACCGGCAACTCTCAACAAGTAATCTTCATCATTCCATTTCGCGCTGGCTGGCCAGTGAGCCATACAATCGCTGATAATAACCGGAGAGCGAGACAGGTAATGATCCTTTAGGAATTTATCCAACGACAACGCTGATTTCTTGATCACAAGCGTAGAAGAAAGAGACTTCATTGGTAAAAGTTGGAGCACCTACAGTGTAAAAAGCTATAACATAAACGTTAGAGCAGAACAGCCTTGAATAAAATAAAATCAAATGCAACCAAAACAAAAAGAAAAAAAAAACCTTCCAATTCCAACATTAATAAACAATTAGTATCACATCATCCCTGAGAATTACACTAGCACACTACATGTTTGATTTAACGTGAGTATTTCAGCAATTAACTGAAGCTTCACGAATGAGATTTCCCAAATGCAGATTAAAAACCGATGATAAAAGTAAACAAAGAGGAACGGACCTCACCTCTGTCACATTAAAGTCCCGATCGACCAACCGGCGTCCCGAGTCCCCCAATTCAGAAACCCTAACGCTCCTTCGAGATTGTTCCGACACTTTCGCGACGGCGGAGTCCAAATCCTTGCGGAGGAGCGCCCCTCCCATGATGATTCCCAAATCTAAAACCCTAAGCGCCTCCCTAAACTCGCCGTTGCCAGAGTGGTGTCGAGCCACGTAGAGGCAAGCCATGGAGTACGCGTCGCGCCACACCGGCAGCACCGAGTGCCAAGGCCCGGAGTGCAGCTGCTCCCACGCCATCTCACACGCCGCCTCCGCCGCGCGAATGTCGCCCCCGGCCGCCAGCGCTGCCATGCTCACGTACGCGTACCCACCGTGCTCGGAAATCGAGTGGAGAAGCGCCGCTGACTCCCGGTCCAGCGTCGGCGTATCAAAGTGGAAAGATGGAGCTCGGTCGCCGGATGCGGTGGTGGTGGACATTGCTGCGGCGGCGCAGGGAGAGAACTCCGGCGAGAGAACTGAAAAAGTGAAAGTATGTAATAAAAGTGTTTGATATTTGAGACTCTCGAAGAGATAGATATTTCTAAGTATCTTAGCTTAGGACCCAAAGGTAAATAATCATTGCTAATCAACCATTATATATTATACAGAAAGATATTTTTCTCTTTCCTTTCCTCACGGTATATTCAGATATTTTTGTCTTTCTTTTATGATATTTTTTGTCCACTTTATTACGTACTTTTTTTTTTTGTTTTTGCTTTTTTATTTTTATTTTTATTTTTATTTTCTTCAAGTAGCTTAGCTTTTGATTTTATTCCACTATAGCCTCCTATGATGCCACGTTTTCTAGCAAAAGATTAGAAATTAAGCTTTCAAATTAAATGAAGCCACGTTTATGACCTAAACGTCACAGAAATTTTGAAATTATGCATTTCAATAAAGAGAGCTACAACTGCGAAAAAGAAAGAAGGTCCAATCACACTTGTTAACACTTTTCCATGGTATAACTTAAAAAATGTTAGGTCATATTCATTCATTTTATTCTATAAGTGTTAAATTGAATAGTGAGAGATATTTTGAATCTAGAAACTACGGATATTTGATATTTGAATCTTGCACTGTGCATTGAATTGATCAAATATCCCAAAAGAGAATATATTATGTCTCCTTTCATTTTCTTAGGTGCCATAATTATTTGCAAATAAATCATTTTTGTTGACTAGTCATTATAATATAACCCATTGATATTATGCAAACTGGGTATCCCATGTTCATGAAATCATATATCCAAAAAAATCAAACATTTTGCTCTCTTTTCTCTATGTGTTGAACTTTAATTTAAATATATCCACTTTCATATTATTGATAGATATTTCATTTTGTGAGAGCAATGTGGTAGAGTTTAATTTTTTTTTTTGGGAAAGATTTAGAATTTAATTTTGATTAATATTAATAAAAAAAAATTATTTATCTTAGGTTGTCCAAAAGTCTTGGCATTTATAGGTGACGAGAGATGTTGGCTAGAATTAAAAATTCAACATTCTTGATTTCCCACTAATATTAAAATTATACCAATTTGTTGCACTGATAGCAGAACGTGAAATATAGTAAGCAAAAAAAAAATGGTTCCACCACTCTGAAAATTGTACACCAATTTGTAATGCAGATTGGAGGGGCTCTTTGCATTGTTTTTTCCTGTAAAAGGCAACAAATGGTTCCATTTTCTAGTCCAATTGTTTTGTCTTCTTGGAATGGTGTTTCTTTTCACCAGATTATAAATGATGAACAGAATGGAAAACAAAAAAGGGTTGCAAAAGATTAACAAATATATCGATCCCAATTAAGTATAACCTTTTCTGATTATATACAAAAGTAAGCACATTGCAGAAGATAAAGGTCGTATAGCACTTAAATGATGATATGACATTGAACCATTAATGGAAATATAAGATAAAAACAAAGAGTGGAATAAGCATATATTGAAGGAAGGGAACTCAATGGCCTATAGGGTGATTATTGTGATGAAGAGGGTCAGGTCCCGTTGGAACTTCTCTTGCTGAGTCTTCAACCGTGCCAGTAGAAGAAGCAGCTTCATTCCCAAATCTTGCAACCTGAAAGAAAAATCCCATGTTACCAACATAAAATAACTTGCAAAGATTTTGTTTTTGCATTATGTCATATACCTGTGTGTTTGTTTGAGACTTAACAGAGCGAAAAACAACCTTAAGGAAATGAAGAGTGGTTTTCTTGAACTCGGATTGAACAAATGGGAGTGAAACAAGAAAAATGAAGAAAACAAGGTTGAGGGGTTTCTTGATGGCCATTGTGTTGGAGGAGTAGAGACAGAGATGGAAGGCGAAAGAAGAGAGGAATGGCATAATAAAGAACCCTTTTTGCGTTGGTTTCTGGGCAGAAATGAGGAAGCTTTTCGAAAACCCGTCCAAGGAAATTGATGGGTAATAGTGTGTGTTAGAGTGATTTGAAATGAATTTGATTGACAAAATGAACCTCTTGGGTGGTGGGGTGTGTGAGAACGAAGAACAGTGAATGAATAGTAATGAACAGAGAAAGGGAAAGGGAAAAAGACAAGGAGAGGGGTAAAATGGGGATGGAGAGACAGTGACAGTGTGACGCGCACACTATTCCGAGGTAACAAGACGTTTGAGGGAAGGGCACGTGGCATGGTGGACATCGTCGTAGGTATGTTGGCGGCGTCGTTGTCGGGACACGTGGCTCTTAATAATTGGTGGGAAGGAAGAAAAATCGCGTAAAGAAAAGATGGCGAGCTGGGCCCTCCAATCATTTTGGGTGGGGCCACTGCGTGACCCTGCTGCCATGCCATGCTTGTCATGCAACCGCCAAGATTGGATTGGCCGTTTCATGTCCACGTCTTTTCTTTTCAAAGGCTGATTTTTAATTGTGTGACGATACAAACACCCTATTTTATTCCATATTTATATATTTATATTTATTTAACATCGAGACATGTAAATAAAAATGTTAGAAATCAAGATTAAGTAATTATGTTTGATTAAGTTATTAAGTGATTTAATCCAATCATTAAATAACTTAATGTGATCTTTTCTCTTAAACCTTTTTGTTTTTATTTAATCTTTTAAGAAAATAATCATTCATTTATTATCGGTTAAGGTTAACTTTTTAACACAAAAAATTAAAACACAATTTGGGAGATTTGGAGAAAGTTGTCATCAAAACTTCAGAGATATAAAGTTATTTTGATAGGTTAAAAAGATAAGATGAGAAAAGTTGTGGATTCAGTTAACACGTACCAATGATAGCATTGTCGATAAAAAGAAATTAAAATGAATGTAAAGGAGAAAAAAAAAACGAGTCATGATAGACAAATAGAGGTGAAATTCAAGTAGAATTTCACGGTATGATCGATGCATATATTATTTAATGATACAAGATCCTAAGCGTAAAATGGTTAAGTTTCTTCTAAAATGCTAGCTAGTTGTTTATTGAAAGAGTGCAGAAAAGAGAAGCCAGCATATATGAGTACAAATATTTCTCAGCATGATCTAATGATTTCTTCTTTCATGGCAAGTGACAAAGAACAAAGATTGCTCCCATTCTCTAACTGCACACCAGGCATGGCCACAGCTCTACTCCCTACAAACCCATCTTCTCCAATTTTGATCTCTCCAAATTTCACCATTCCTCCTTCACCTTCATACACATGCCCAAACAACAAGGCTTCTCTTCCTACACAACCCCTTCTTTCAATCTTCACCATTTCTGGGTTCAATAAGGCTCCCATGCTATCTACATAAACTGCATCTTCCATATCCACATCTGCACCCATCATCTTCATCCACACCACAAACCAAAATGACCCACTTGTCATGTCCATAAAATACTCTCCAACTAAGGTTCTAATGGCCTGCCATGTGCTGTCCAATGTGATCCTTTCACTCCATATACCCACTCTTTCACCTGCTTTCTTCCTTCCCACAAGAACCCATTTGGCTATCACACATGCCAATGATGCTAAGGCCCCTGACTGAACCCAAAACAATGGAAGCAACCAATATATTTGAAGTTTCTTGGCACTCTTTAGGTATAGAACACAGTTCAAGGGACCAAAGACTGCTAAACCCAACACCATATGAGGTAAAACTGTTTGTAGCAGTGGCTGAGTGAAGAGTGCTGAGAATGTCTGAAACCATGTTCTGGTCAGGGTCAATTTCTGTGAGTCATTTTTGTAGAGACCTGCAGCCAAATCAACAACCTTTTTTTTGCTTATGTTGTTGTCTATATCTTTTATCCATTCATCACAAGCATTCTTCACCGAGTTCCTTATGACGGCTTGGGACTTTGATCCAATGTAGACACCACCCTCTTGGAGGGTAGAATTCATTTGAGCAACTGAAAGTGCACCTAGAATGACATTCTTTTGGACTAGAGAACCGGGTAGGACTACACTTTGACTCCCAATAACCGAATTATCCTGAATCTCAATTTTTCCACTGACAAATCCGCTTGAAGAATGAAACCCTGTAATTATCCGGCTAAAATCTCCAAGATGTACACCTGAACCAATTGACATTAACTCTGGACATGAAACTGAGTTGATGGCTCTGATGGAACAATGCTTACCGATTTTGGCACCCAAAAGGCGTAGATATATGCAGAAGGCTTCTGTTCCTGAGAGAAGCTTTGCACATCTAAGGTGGCAGGAAGTTGTGACTTGACATCGAAGCCAGGTTTTAAATTGTGTTTGGTTTTGACTAGTTTTGAGGAGACGAGTAAAAGCAGTGGTGAGAATGATGAGTATGAAACCATGAAGCAAATAGGCGCTGGTAAATGAAATGGCAAAAGTGATTGGGTTTGATGAGACTTCAGAAAACATGGTAGCATACGCAACGATTGTAAACGGGATCCAATGGAAGGCCCCACCAATGCAAACAAAGGAAAAGTGTTGGGGTGATAGAGGTTGGTTGGAGAATCTGGTATATAAGAAGTAGGAAATGATCGCAGCAAGGGAGCTGAGAAAGCCAACAAGATAGATTCCCATAAAGTGGTTGATAATATCATATTGAGTTTTTCTGATATTAACAGAGAGCTCTGTTTTCTGAAATAAAATAGAAAAGGTATTAGTTAATAGTTCTAGCTTCAATTGACTTTGAGATCACTTCATTGTTTGTAAAATTTGTCAAACAAAACTTTGTAAAGTATCATTTTCCTCTGTGCTAAGAGTATATGTTCTAAATATATAAAATAATTTTATAAGCGTTTCTTACTTAGACATAACATACCTTAATACCATTATCAAGCTTTGCAGGTTTGAACACATGTTGGTCTGGTCCAACCTTTTGCAAGGCCTGTATCTCAGCACCTTCTTCAATGACACTTCCCTTTTGGATAACAGCATAAGGTCCAATAGAAGAACATTTGCCAATCCTAATAGGATGGAAACGTAAAATTCCATTCTTTACCTCGTGGCTTTGAACCAAAACACCTTCAGCGATGGTAACTTCATCTCCAATTGACACCAAAGATGGGTCAGTGATGTCAACCGTGTCAAGTAAAACTGATGATCCGATCCTTGCGCCCAGCATCTCAAACCAGCATTTCAGAAACACTGTTCCTCTGAGGTGTACCGCCAGAACTCTAGAAGAAATTTCTTGGGCCTTATACAGTGTCCACCACTTGACAAAATCCATTGAATATATGGAAATTTCAGAGGTAGGGTCATAGTTTGGCCCCAAGAAAGAGCTTCCAAATAATGATATGCAAATGCAAGTAGAAGCCATGCAAAGAATCCAAGCAACAGGTGCAAAAGTCAGGGAAATTAAGTAATGTAGCCATGGAAATCCATTTATCCATTTACTGGCACTTAAGGTGAAATTGAGATAAGTAGTGACGGATAGATATGCAGGAGAAACCAGAATGATAGAAATATAAATAAGAGATAGGAATTGAAGTACACGGATACCAAACCACCAAGACTTGGATACCTCCACATTAAATTCAGTGGAACCATTCTGAGCTTCTGGAACATTGGATGAATTGCTAGTAAGTTGAGGCTGAGACTTTGATAGAAGATCTTCACAGAAGTTAGCCAATTCTAGAATGCAGGATGCAGTGAAAACATCTATGGCTGAAATCGGAGTTGCTAAGAAATCTGAGAGTTTTTGAGTTGCTTTAACCACTCCAATTGAGTCAATTCCATATGAGGTCAAGTTGTCTGTGATTGAGATGTTGTTGACTGAGATTCCAGTCTGCTCAGATATTAGCCCTTTCAAGAACTCTACAATTTCATTCTTACTGATCCTTTTCCTTGGTGCAAGTGGCCCCGGTGTTTTTCCTTCTCTCAACATTCCTGTAGTAAACGAACTTAACAACGACTTCTTTCTCAAAACAGGTGTTGGACCTATTGGTATCAAGTTCAGTGTTTCATCACTGAACTGTTTGACACATTCAAACCTCTTGATTTTTCCTGAAGTTGTTTTGCTGATGGTTCTGGGCTTGATCAACTTGACGGAAGCAACATTAACTCCATGTTCTTCCATCACACGAGTCTTAATTTTCTCAATCACATCTTTGGTGACTGGCTTACCATCCCTTACTTCTGCAATCACGACTAAGCCTACCTGATCAGAGCCATCTGGGGTGGAAATCCCCTTTGCTGATAAAATTTCCTCAGGAACTCCAACGACAGCACAGCAACCAGGACGAAGAATGTCAGACGAAGTCTCAACTGTCTTCTCAACATCCGCTGAGTAAATATTTCTTCCAGCAACAATGATAAGATCTTTGATTCTTCCAGTGATGAATAATTTCTGATCAATTATTCGTCCCAAGTCTCCAGTTCTTGTGTAGCTACGACCAGGAAGGTTCTGAAGTTCATTCCTGAAAGTTTTTAGACTCAACTCTTCCCTTCCCCAGTATCCTATTCCTGCACTTGGACTACTAATCCAGATTTCTCCCTCCTTTCCATCTTCCTGAAGCTCTTCAAGAGTTTCTGGATCAACTATTCTAATGTCAATATCTGCATCCTCATGATTAACATAACCACAACAAACTCTTCCCTGCCAATCCAAAATGATCGGCTTACCTTCTCCATATGCACAACAGACAAACACACAATTTTCTGCTAAACCATATCCAGGCGCCATCACCTTTTCAGATAAGCCAAACGGACTGGTTAGCTCAACAAATCTTTTCAGGGTCTTCTGTCTCACTGGTTCAGCAGCAACCATAAGAAAAGTCAAGGATGAGAGGTCTAAATTATGAAGCTTATCCTTGTCAGACTCCAATCTTCGAATCATTAACTCAAAGGCAAAGTTGGGGCCAGCACTATGAGTTGCTCGGTACTTGCTCATAACTTCAAGCCATAAGAGTGGTTTCTTGATAAATGTCATTGGCGAAAACAATACTGCAGAACCACCACTAACAAGAGATGTAAAAAGTCCCCCAATCAGTCCCATGTCATGATACTGAGGAAGCCAGCTTACTAGCATTGTCCTTGAGGTGCTCTTGTATCTCCTTCGCATCAGCTTTACATTGTGAATTAGCCCACCATGAGTGATCATGACTCCTTTAGCATCACTAGTTGAACCAGAGGTAAATTGCAAGAAACATATATCACCTGGCTCAGGTTCACCTTGTTCATCAAGATGTTCCAAAACCATACTTTTGGACTTCTTGACCCATGTATCAGTGTGCAACCATGGAAGATTGGGCCACCGAGCCAAAGATTTCTCATTTTTTCCAACGAATGAGATTAAATTTTTCAACGAACCTGCACGGACTGCTGAGTGATAAGCAACTGTTGATAAAATTGCCACAATGCTACATGACTTGGCAATATTTTCAATTTGCTTTAGTGATTGTCCATTTCTTTGCATGGGATCTGGAGGAAGAATTGGGACTGGTATGACTTTAGCTCTTAGGCATCCAAAGAAGGCATCAATAAAATCCAAACCGGGGACATAAACCAGAAGAACCTTGTCACCTGGCTTTATAACCGGCTTTTGGCTTGTTACAAGCTTATGAGCAATGCAAGAAGAATTAAAACACAGTTCTCTGTAGGTCCTTTGGCTTACTGGAGCCCCTTCTTCATTAATCCAAGAATACAGAATCCTGTTTTGAGTGATTGGATGAGTTCCCCAGTGCTTTAAGTAGCTATTCAAAGTAGGCAAATTAGGAAATTGCACTTCTTCCAATTCACCTAATTCTTTAGGGTTCTTTTTCTGGCACTCAGTTTGCAAGGGAAACAGATTCTGCATAAAACATACTTGTATGAAGTGTAGGTCTATTTGGAAAACATGATCATCCAAATTCAATAAAATCTAGACTTTTCAAATCATTGATTTGTAAAAATACATAAAAATGACAAATTACCTTAGTGTAAGGAAATATTGGCAAATCATTGCTATGTGCAAAGTTCTTGCAGATCAGAGCCATGGCATAAGATGAATTTCTCTCTGTTAGCTCGAAAGCCATGAGTCCACCTACATAGTAAGTATTTCTTGATCCTTGAAGCTTTGATTCCAACTTTTCATAAAACCCATCTTTCATATCTGTATTGAAGCTTCAGAATTTAGAGCTCCTTTGTGGCAAAAAGTATTGAACTCTCAAAAAAACAAATCAAATAGACAAACAAATACCTTGGCTACCAACATGAGGAAAGTACATAAAGCGGCGTTGAAGAATGACATTCTCAACTTCTCCTCCCATGGCTTCTATTGTCTTGATCGCAAGCTCCGTGACTGCTTGTCCCTTAATATCAACAGAGTTGCCATAGGACCAGAATAAGAATATGTTAGAGCCAGCATAAAATTTTTGCATTGCAACTGGATGTCCTATTGTGCTGGGATCTTCCATATATTCACCAAAATAGTAAAATCCAACAGGTAAATGTTCTAGCCCGTTAATCTTTATAACAGTGGTGTAGTAGTCATTTGTCTCTACTTTGCTGAACAATTCCTTTTCAAGGTCACTTGCATCCATTACTTCTGTTTCACGCTCTGCCATAAGACTTGTTTAATCAGGTTTGAAGCTGGAGAAAATAGCACTACCTTACATAAATATGGAGCAGTAAGAATTTTACCTACCTATGCAAGTTGAAGGAAATGATCTGTAAGTCCTTCCATATTTTAATGGAAATGAGCCCGAGATTATTATCTTATCAAATTCCAGAGTTTCAACTTTATTTAAGCTCTTGGTCTTAACAGTGACACCATCAGAGTTCCTCCTGATTGCCAATACTTCAGTGTTACAGCAAAGTTTTAAGGGAAGCGATTCAGCAATCTTCTGCCACAGACTAGTATATCCATTTTTGAATCGTCGAATTTTTCCAGCCATGGACGTTCTAGTAAATTCATGCAGGTAGGCATAAGGCATGTCTTGAGTAAATCCATATCCTGAAGCAGTGTAACCATAAGCTACAGATTTGGGAACAGATTTGAGTCCATGATGCTTAAGATATTCTGGAGTTAAGTCTGAAGCAATGTCACTAACAGCATGGACCCCAATACGATTACAATTCTTCACCTTTTCCTGACAATAGCACAAGGACAATTGATTGACCTCATACAAATTTCAAGTCGTAGAACTTAGAAAAACAAGCATTAGGTGTCTATAAAAGACTGAAAGTAGAGAGAAAAAACTAACTTGGATTTCCAATGTAAGTGACATAACTGATACATAATCATCAGCAACTTCAATATCTTGATATTTTCCAGTGGAATGATCAATGACAGCAAGCTTGTGGGAATCCAATTCTTCTAGTTCAGAGGCTGTCTCTCTTGCCAAGTGAAAAATGACTGGAGCACTGTTTGCTGCAAGAACTTGCCCACCCAGATCATAAACTTTTCCTGCATAGACATTTACTAGTGGTCAAAACCTATTGTCACTTTTAATCAGTCAAGACTTAAGAGAGTGTAATCAAGATATACCTTCAATTTCTACTGATTCACACATGCCACCAACCGTATGATGTTTCTCCAAGACTGTGATGTTCTTATAACCAAGCCTGGCTAGTGCATAAGCTGCTGATAAGCCACTTGGACCAGCACCAACTATTCCAATTCTGGTGTTTTCTGCCAAGGAAGGGTGCAATTTGGAGAACTGGTCCTCTATTGGTATCTCTAGATCCATCTAGTATGATTTTGAAACCAGAAATATGTAAAACCTGTTAAGATCAAGTGACAAACTCAGTCAACACTATAAACTTCAGTAGTATTATACATGCATCATCCAACTCCCAACCTTTGGGAGCAAGGTCTAACCCAACTGATACAGAAAGATAAATTTCATAAGCCAACGCTTGGAGGATTTCTCGCACGAAACACAGAATAAATAAATAGTAGTTAGTAGTTATGACTTAGCACACAGACAAATATACTGATTTAACAAGAAGTTCGTTGCTGTGATGTCACAAGTAACACATAAATGGGTCCAGATGCACCCTCCCTATAATGCATGCTATATAAGTCCTAGATTCAGAAATAGCCTCAGCATTGGGTCTACTATAGCGTGGAAGAACTCTAAATAGTCTGTTGGAGAACAATTCAAATTTCTAGAAGTCAAATCTTTCGAATGCTGTAGATAATATTTTTTTAGTGAAAGATTTAAAATTGAAAATGAATACTCAACATACTCTTTCAGAATTTAGAATAGTCTGGTAGAAAATTAAACTGAATGACGAAGAAACACGAAATGAGGAGAAGTTTTCACAAGGAACTCGAGAAATAGTCCACACCAAAATAAATTCAGAAAAGACAAACTGATGGCAGTCTTTTTCATTGATCATTCGGCAACAGAAAATATGGAAACATTTCATCACTAACTTTAACTCAGAGGTGAGAAGTATGCAGTTTAACGTCAATCTTCTAAAGGACTTGATGTAATTACACTCATTGTGAGAACAAAAACACAAAGACAACACGTGCATGAATCAAACACATTAACCCGTGCAGAACCAATCTTGTCCACTGCAAACTTTTGAGCAATGTGCTGACAGAATCAGACATGGCGATTATGGAAGCAGAAAGGGTAACAAAAGAAACTATCACGTACCTTAAGTGACCATGCAACACGTTTGGCCGTTAACTGTACCAAGTGGATGCAAAATGGCAAGCAAAAGAAGTTTAAGAGTGTTTGTGAAAGAAGGGTACGTAGCTTCAGTTTCACACACTGAACTGAAGTGGAAGCTGCCGAACTCGTTGTTATATATAGAAGTGTTAGCGTATAAGGGCTCAAAAAATAGAGACAAGTAGATTATGATGATAATGATGTTTATTATGCGGCTTCGATAAGTCCCAGAATGCCATCACCGTCTGTGAAGGATAATTCAACAGAGGATCAGGAGATATTCCAATTTGATTCTTCAGTATCATGCATGTTAATTACAGCAACACTTAGGAGAATCCATATGCATGCCAACAATTACAAATTACAATATGATCTTACTCGTCCATGCTCCACAAATATCAGTTTTTTATGTTAACAATAACAAAATTTTATAGTCTTGTATCTTATTATTTACCAATTATAATGAACATCAGAGAGATATATGATGGGTTGAGAAAGAGACAGACGAAAAATTACATTGAGTAGTGTTCATAATTTTATATATATATATATATATATATATATATATATATGTATGTATATATATATATGTTTGTATATATATATATATATATATGTATATATATTTATATATATATTTATATATATATATATATATATATATATATATATATATATATATATATATATATATATATATATATATATATATATATATATATATATATATATGAGTTGGTGATGTGGAATTATGCCTTACAAGATACGAATTTCTGCAGATTGTTAGTTGACTAAGGAGCACCATCCGATAATGGTGGAACTTCCGATGATTGTCGTTGGATTGAAGTGGACTTTTTCTTCTTCTTTTTTTCAATTTTATATACCACGTTTGTAGTAAAAAAAAATGGATCGTTATTGTTATAAATAAATAAAAAATGGATCGTTATCCATGATGGTAGTTAATGATGTTTCTTTAAGGTTAGCGTTTTTATATATGTTTATACAGCGTAATAGGGAATGTTTATTTAGTTATGTTATAGTTGTGATTTACATTTTCTTGATTTTTTTTTTTCCAGAAACCATGTCATTTATTTTGTCACTTACTTTTCTCTCTTCTCTTCACATCTTTCTCCTTAATCTGAAATTAGTAACGAAAATTATTTATGACTTATTTCCTGATATGATTAACATCAAGAAAGGGATAAATTATACACCCACACATGTTTCTTACATTTTTTTGGGTAGAACCGGAAGAGATAAAGTGGGAAAATGGAATACATAAAAAGAGCAATAATGATTTATAAAAACTTAGTTTGTATAGACTATGGTGAGTGAAAAAAAAAAAGAAAAAAAATGTGAAAATTGAGGTTATTTGAATTAAAAGAAAGAGAGTAGAAATAAATAAAAGTAAAATATGTTTATTTATTATTCATTTTTTTAATTTTATTATTTATTATTTATTTTATTATAATAAATAAATATTAATAAAAATAAACATATTATTAATTATGTTGAAAATATAATCCATTGCTAATTATTTTATCAATATTTATGACAATCAATTTTCTAATTTTTTCTTCTTTTCTTAGCTTGCTCCGTTTCCATCTTCAAATACAATCAAGTGTAAATGTATTTTGATCTTTTATAATCTTTAATTTGTACATTACAATTTTTATTTTTTTTAAATTTCATGAATTCAATCCTTCAATTTTGAAATTAACCCATGCGAATGTTAGGAATCCAAAAGTCTCATAATGATAAAAAAAAAGAAGTTGAATATAATGTAAAAAGAGACTTGTAAATTAATTGTCTTATATTATTATAATGTAAAAAGTTGAATTCTTTACATGAATTCAACTCAAATCTCATAAAAAAATTTATAGTATCAGATTTTATCCGAGAGGAAAGGTATCAATACTGTCTTAAAAATTTTAGTTTTAAACTCCAAGTCACATTTAATCTCTCCGTAATTAATTATTTTGAAAAAAAGAAAATCATTGAGTTCATTTAGTTCGTTACTTAAATTAGAAATGTGTGGATTATGAGAAAGGTAGAGGCGGTCCCAAATAATGTTTCATTAAATTTTATTGGCTTAAATACCTTTTTCGTCCTCATTTTCATAATGTTTGTTGCGAATGGTCCTCATTTTGACATAATGTTTAAAACGAATGTTTAAAATGGTTCTCATTCTTACAATTCGTGTTTTATTTGGTCCTGTTCTGTAACGCCGTTTAAATCATTAACGGATCATTGTACAAGTGGCACAGTTTGTATTAGGGTGTGTTACGTGTACTGTACAGGTGTGTGTGGTAATTAGATATTTGGGGTTAAATAAGTGAGCTAGGGTTTTAGTAAGGAATGTTTGGGCAGTTGGTGAGTTTTGGCAATCTTGTTCCTCCATTCCCAATTGGTGTTGCTGCAATCTTCTTCTTCCTGCAATCCCATTATATAGGTATGTTACAGTCTCAATCTTCTTCCTTTACCTCAGGTTGTAATCGTTGGAGGCAACCGTGTTATATCACTTCGTGCACTGTTGGTGGTTCAACGAGAAATGGCCTGATTTGTAGCTGCGGAGAGATGGCAGCTTTGAGGATGGCAAGAACTCCAAAGAATATTGGTAGAAAATTTTGGGTACAATCTATTTTTATTTTTGTGTTAATAATAAATTGGTTTTAATTTTTGGTTTATTGATTTACAGAGTGGTGGTTCC
>Ga0214545_1001451_pt1 | contig 44257 bp, 30 predicted proteins | sample CNSS4metaG_FD_160064 | JGI IMG/M metagenome (GOLD analysis project Ga0214545, IMG submission 160064) | Root nodule microbial communities from cowpea collected in UCLA plant growth center, Los Angeles, California, USA - CNSS4 | ecosystem: Host-associated > Plants > Roots > Nodule | place: USA... | reverse complement strand
AATTGATTAAATAATATATATATATATATATATATATATATATATATATATATATATATATATATTAGGTTGCTTAATAAATTATTGGTACTTTAAATGAGACGAGATAAAAATGGGATATAAATTGGCACGAATATGAGAACGAAGACATGACGGGTATGTATACACTCATCACCATTCTCATATCCAATTTAAAAAATCAGGTATTACCCATACTCATACTAATATTCAATCAATACAAAATTTCCATGTCAAAAAAGAAATGATTTTGGACAATACTCACGAGAAATAGTTCATTTTACCATCTCGTGTTATTTATTGTCTTACTCTATCATTTTATTTTTAATAATATATTAAATTTTTATTTAATTATTTTGATTACATATTTTTATTTTTTAATTTATTAATGTTTATGTAATTTTAATTATTATTATTATTATTATAAATAAGATGATAAAGTAATATAATAATTATGTTACCTACTTAACTAAAAGATTAAATAATAAATATTTAATTAAAAATATTAAAAAATAAATAAAAAAATTAATTAGAAATCTCCCTATTAATCCTATTTTTAAAAAGAGATATTTATCTGTCCAATCACATTTTATATCAAGATTTGGGTAGATTGATTATAGAGATTTCCCTGTTTTTGATATGTGTTGTCATACAAGAAGAATAAATGCCCTCATATAAGGCTTAAAATGTTTACCAATAAAATAGATTATTGCCTTATAAAACATGAATTAAAATAAAAATTGAATTAAGATTATTGTAAATATTTTTACATAAGATTTTTTTCCAAAATTGAATTAAAATAAAAATCATTTTAAATTATTTATTAAAATAAATATTCTTTTAATATTAATAGTGTTAGATATCTCCTCTCTTTTGATAGGAGGATTTCTATCTGTTAAAATCTTATACATTCTTTATATAAAAAGTACATTTTTTTCTTTTATTCTTTTGAGATTATCAGCAATTTTGAAAGAAAACATATTTTATAGAAATTTGCCAACAAGATTTGGGTTCAACTCTTTAACATCTCTAATTAGCTTAGGTGCAGCTTCAAGAACACGTGGTTCTTTCTTGTAACACGTGTGTATTTTTTTTTTTTCTTTATTCTTTTTACCTTTTGTCCCTTCCGAATTTTGATATATGAGGAAGGCTGGTATACCCTAAAATACGAGTTCAATTTTCAATTCCAAAAAAAAACACTTAAGTTATAATTTCCATTTAAACAAATACTTACATGCCACCTACTTCATATTGTGTGAAAAGACAACAATGACCTTGTAAAATATGTCAATTGATACTCAATTATTTATTTTGTAAATACTATTATTTGCAAATTATCGAATTATATGATGATGTTATTTCATTTATTAGTCTGTTATTATATAACTAAAATTTGGAGCATAGATGATTTAATTTTTATTGTTATGATATGTTACAGTTGAACAAGTTTTACATATATAATTTCATGATAATTTCTTTTAGATTTTAATCTTTAGAAAAATTATTTCTCTTTAAAATTTCAATTTATCGAATGACTGGAATCGTTTAAAGCGATAAAAATATACTCTGAAAAGATAAGATAATGAAGCAACATTTATTGCAAAATAATTATAATTAAATTAGATTTTATTGAACATATATTTAAATTTATTATATCTTTGAACCGTTGACTTTTTATTAAGGCATTTTTATCACATTTTAAATAAAGTGCATTGTGGTTTTACAGGAGCTATACTTTTATTTATATAACAAAACCATTTTACTTAAGACAAACAATCTTATTTTAAACTGTTTTTTACTCAAAAAAAGAAGCTAACTTTATTAAAAAATAAACAAATTTTAAATTTAAATTTAAATTTAAATTTACCACCATAATTAGGCAAAAAGACAAGCAAATGTTTTGGAATTTGGATTTGGATAAAACAGAAACTTAAAATTAGAGAAGCTAAAATCAAGGATAATGTGTGATTTTTGTATCTAAAATATATCTATTATCTACAATAAATAAGAATTAATAAATAACAATTAATAAATAGATATTCTTATGTGATTCTTTTAACAGAGGATAGTTATTTACTTATCTATCTGATATTAGTGCAGTTAAAGGGTAGTTTTAGTAATTAGTCGAAAAACAAGGGGCGCACACCTACGCACATATTGCTCGCATTTTCCTCATGATCTTTGAGTATATATATAAGCCAGTTTCTTCTAAACCCACCTTTCTCTCTTACTGTTTTCTCTCTGTTTTAGTCTTCTGGATCCTCCGCCGGAAACTCTAGTATTGCTGGAGTTGTGTTTGACTTTGGATCCAAAATCTCATAGGATTAGTCATTTTCTGATTTGACTTTTGGTTCAGCTCTTTTGGATTTGGTAGATCCAAAGCTTGAACCATTTCAAGGTATCCACTGCACTCTGCTTGATCGGTTGCATTTTCAGTTTAATTGTTGGATCCCTAATCTACTGGTTATTTCGTTATTTCGTGCATTGATTTTCGAAATTGGAAGAAATTAAGAAACCTCTAAGCCAGTGATGAAAGTTTTTTTTTTTTCTTCTGGATCTGATTTTTTTATGCTGAATTAATTTCATCTCTGTTGCTTTGCTTTGAATGTCGCTGAAACTGGTTTTGGTTGTTTTTACGTTTTGTCTTTGTTGTAGATCGTTGGAGAATGGCATCAGCAGCGAGCAGCGCCACGGGATGGTACAGGGGAAGAGTGAAGGCTGTTCCTTCTGGCGATTGTTTGGTCATTGTGGCAATTTCCAGCGCCAAACCTGGTCCTTTGCCTGAAAAGACCATTACTCTGTCTTCTTTGATGGCACCTAGACTGGTATTTTTAGTTATTTCACTTTTATTTACAATTGGTCAAATAGTGTAATGCGTGTTAATTGCTTTAGTTTTATTATTTGCTAATTGTTCTAGGCACGTAGAGATGGTGTGGACGAGCCATTTGCATGGGAAAGCAGGGAATTTCTGAGAAAGCTCTGCATAGGGAAGGTGCGTTCAAATATAGTTTATTCATTCAGTTGCTACCTGGATTTGATCGAGTGTTGTGGTTTTGTCTCCTTCTGGTGAAGGAGAAATTATTAGGATTTTAGGACCATCATGGCACGAACTAATCTTCACATGGCGTTATTAATGCTCTATCATAAACTGAAAAATTGAGTTCGCGTCATGGCGGGATTGATCAAGACAAGTGATGGTCTTGGACTACCTAATAATTTTCCCTGGTGAAGAGTGGTGTGTGCCTTACGTGATTTGATTTTGGAATTTGAAACAGGAGGTGACCTTCAGAGTGGACTACAACGTGCCAGCCATCAATCGAGACTTCGGAACTGTTTTTCTCGGGGACAAAAATGTTGCTGTGTTGGCTGTTTCCCAAGGATGGGTTAAGGTTGAAAACCGTGTCCTTTGTGCTGTAGTATCTCAGTGTACCATGTTGGGAATGTTTTACTGACCCGTCCATGAATTGGTGTTTTTGTGCATGCAGATAAGGGAACAGGGGCAGCAGAAAGGTGAAGCAAGTCCATACTTGGCAGAATTGTTACGCCTGGAAGAACAAGCTAAACAAGAAGGCCTTGGCCGGTGGAGTAAGGTTTGTTTGTTTTGGTTTTCCACTTTAGCACTGAAGATATTTTTTGAAAAAAATTTGTAATTGAGGCATGCATTTGGCACAAAAAATTTGAAAATCAGATGTGCATTCATTGGTGTCCTGGCAACTTGGTTTGCTTGGAAACCAAAATGTGTTGTGCTTTGCATCTTTGATAATGTAAAACAAGTGTTTACTGCTGTCATTATCTTAAAGTTACTTGCTTGTAATTTACTTGTGTATTTTGGAAATGACCACTTGCCTAGTTTGTTTTAAAGGAATGAAAAAACTTGTCCCTTGTATTACAATCTATTTAAAGATATTGGCTTTCTGTAATTTAAATTAATAAGGGATATGATGCTAGAATGGGATCAAAATTGGAGATGTGAATTGACTCTTTCTGTTTAATGTTAAGAAATTCCTCCTATATGAGCAATATATGGCTTTATGGTGATTGCAGGTTCCTGGTGCTGCTGAGGCATCAATCAGAAATCTACCACGTTCAGCCATTGGTGACCCTAGTAACTTGGATGCAATGGGTTTGTTAGCAGCAAACAAGGGATTGCCCATGGAGGCAATTGTTGAGCAGATTCGTGATGGCAGTACTCTCCGAATCTATTTGCTCCCACAATTTCAGTTTGTCCAAGTTTTTGTTGCTGGAATTCAGGTAAGAGTCAAATTCTATTGCTAATTGCTACTATCTTTATCTACACATACAATTAATTGTTTTCCCTTTACCCTAGTCCCCACAAATGGGAAGGAGAGCTGCACCTGAAAGTGTTGTTGAATCAGAATTGGCATCTGATGACACCAATGGTGATGTTTCTGGGGAACCACGTGCTGCACTTACATCTGCACAAAGACTCGCTGTTTCAACCACAGCTACAGAAACTGCTGCTGATCCTTTTGCACATGAGGCTAAATTTTTCACTGAAATGCGTGTATTGAATCGAGATGTAAGTAACATGTTTCTATGACTTACATTACTTTTGCATTTTAAAATTTTTGTTAATCCCAATGGGTACATTTGCATTTTAAAATTCTTGTTAATCCAATGGGATGCAGGTTCGGATTGTATTGGAGGGTGTTGATAAGTTCAGCAATTTAATTGGATCAGTGTATTATCCTGATGGTGAATCCGCAAAGGACCTGGCATTGGAACTTGTAGAAAACGTATGTAATTCCCGTGGGTGGGGTGATATTAGCATTATTTATTTGTTCTAAATTAATCCATGGTGGACATGACTGTGTTTACTGTTCACTGGTTTATTTGAGATTGAAACAAGTTTTTTTTGTTTCCCTTATATTTGTACTTAGTCTTTTCTTGTTGAGGTAAATTATACTTATGATGAGCATGATAAAATATGCATGTTGTGAAAACGGAGTCAACAGAGACATGAAATGAACTCTGTTTGTGTAATTTATCATGAATTCTGTTTGTGTAATTTGCATGCAGGAAGTGAACACTCTTATTTATATAATTGGGAAATACTCTGAACAACAACTACTAAAATTTATTTAATCAAATTGAATTACATATTCTTCCAGTATCTTTAACAATGTATTGAAATTCTAATCTAGTATTTGATTAAATGAATTTGAAAAGGGGAATATTATACTTGGTATCATTACTAGCTTTATTGGCTTGGGGTTGGGGGGACTATAGACTCCACATACTTGTGATTTTATTGCTGTCTTAGTTTTAATGCAATAACATTTCCAGGTTCTATTTTCTGCATGACATTTTGTTGGAGTCTGATTTTTCTAGCTTTTTCTGTTTTGAATTTAGACTTTGCTGAAGTGATTTTCCAGATATTTTTCTAGAGGGGAGATGTATAGAGTGTTTCTTCTTGTTTGTTTTTTTTTTTTTTTTTTTTTTTTTTTTTTTTTTTTTTTTTTTTTTTTTTTTTTTTTTTTTTTTTTTTTTTTTTTTTTTTTTTTTTTTTTTTTTTTTGTGTTTTTTTTTTTTTTTTTTTTTTTTTTTTTTTTTTTTTTTTTTTTTTGTGTTATGAAATATTAGTCATGTACCAAATATCCTTCTCATTTCACATTTTTAATCAAACAGGGTTATGCAAAATATGTTGAATGGAGTGCCAACATGATGGAAGAAGAGGCGAAACGAAAGCTGAAAACTGCAGAGCTACAGGCTAAGAAAAACAGGTTAAGGATGTGGACAAACTATGTACCACCACCTTCCAATTCAAAGGCAATTCATAATCAGAATTTTTCTGGCAAGGTAAAATATTTCTAACATTTATTTATATCGAATGGTTATTCTTTTCACTCAAATAACATTTTAATTTTATACAGGTGGTTGAGGTTGTGAGTGGAGATTGTGTTGTTGTTGCTGATGATTCCATTCCATATGGTAGTCCACTAGCGGAGAGACGAGTTAACCTTTCAAGTATCAGGTGTCCAAAAATGGGCAATCCTCGGCGCGATGAAAAACCAGCTCCCTATGCCCGTGAAGCAAAGGAATTCTTGAGAACACGCCTCATTGGTCGTCAAGTATGAAAATATCTTATGATAACTTCTTTTAATATCATATCTGAATTCAGTTGTAATGGATTGTCGCTATCTTTTCAGGTCAATGTTCAGATGGAATATTCTAGGAAGGTTTCTCCCACAGATGGATCTGTAGTTCCATCAGTCGGTGCTGATTCCAGAGTAATGGATTTTGGATCAGTCTTTTTATTGTCCACTGCAAAGGTTGACAATGAAGATGCTGTGTCGGCTGCTCCATCTGCTGGAAGTCAGCAAAATGGTGTGAATGTTGCAGAATTGGTTGTTGGTCGTGGTTTTGGAACTGTCATTAGACATCGTGACTTTGAAGAGAGATCTAACTATTATGATGCACTTCTTGCTGCTGAATCGCGTGCTACTGCAGGAAGGAAAGGCATCCACTCTGCCAAGGATCCCCCAGTGATGCATATAACAGACTTGACCACGGTACACAAAAATGTTGTTAAGAAAGCCAAAGACTTCTGTCCTTTCCTGAAAAGAAGTGGAAGAGTTCCTGCTGTTGTAGAATACGTGCTCAGTGGTCATCGTTTTAAAGTACTGATTCCTAAAGAAACTTGCAGCATTGCTTTCTCTTTTTCTGGAGTCAGGTGTCCAGGTCGTGATGAACCATATTCTGATGAAGCAATTGCTTTGATGAGGAGAAAAATAATGCAAAGAGATGTTGAGGTAACTCAATTCCCTTCTGAGTTTTGATTCCTGTATGTTGCTTTTGTTTTGTTAAATACTTTTTTACTGTTTGCAGATAGAGGTTGAAACCGTTGATAGAACTGGAACATTTTTGGGATCCTTGTGGGAGTCAAGAATCAATGTGGCAGCTACTCTGCTTGAAGCTGGTCTTGCAAAACTCCAAACATCCTTTGGCACTGATAGAATTCCTGATTTTCATCTTCTGCAGCAAGCTGAACAATCTGCAAAGAGGCAAAAGCTGAAAGTAAGAATGAGTCATATGGTGTTTACGTTAAACACTATTATTTCCTTGTTAACTATTCTAAAGTAAATTGTTTTGCAGATATGGGAGAATTTTGTCGAAGGAGAGGAAGTATCCAATGATTCAGTTATAGAAAACAAACAGCAAGAAGTGCTTAAGGTGCTCAGGAATTAGTATATTTTCACTAATGACCATTTTCATGCTTAAAAATGGTGAATGACTTGTTCTGTTATTACATTGGTAGGTAATTGTTACAGAAGTCTTGGGTGGTGGCAAATTCTATGTCCAGACAGTTGGAGATCAAAAGATCGCATCCATTCAACAACAGCTAGCTGCTTTGAATCTGAAGGATGCTCCTGTGATTGGAGCTTTCAATCCTAAGAAGGGTGACATAGTCCTTTGTTATTTTCATGCTGACAAGTCTTGGTACCGGGCAATGGTAAGTTCTTACCATATTGGTCTAAGCATTGCAATTCTGTAGCAGAAGAAAATGTGACCGTGAAATAGGAGTTTGTGAAAACAATACATAACTTGAGTCTCTTCTGGGTCTCATGACCCAATTTTTTCACAACTTTCTCTTTTATAGTAGATCTTTTGTTCGGGTTCCCATCTTCCCCAATTTTTTATTTTTATTTTTTTTTTATCTATGCTTCTTGACACGCATTTAAGTTGATATTCTTTCAATGCGATGTATTTTTAAAGGGAACTGTTTGTAATTTGCTTCTCGGTTTTAAAGCGAACCGTTAGATTTGCAAGTTAAGAATATATTAGTATAAAGCGGTTTCACCTAGGGACATCAGTTTTTCTTGTTCACAATCTCCCACAATTCAATTAAAAATCATGTAGTCGTATATTTTATCTTATGACCTACACATGTTCATTACCACTTTCTACAATGTCCTGTAATTTTACAGAAGTTGATGAATTGCTAAATAGTCCGTAGATACTCACCCAATTTGTCTCTTCCTTAAGTGTCTGTTATGTTTTCTATATTGATTATTCATAATTGAATTTTGTAGGTTGTGAACACCCCTCGAGGACCAGTTGAATCCCCCACCGACATGTTTGAAGTATTTTACATTGATTATGGAAATCAAGAAGCAGTAGCCTACAGTCAGCTACGGCCTGTTGATCCATCTGTGTCTGCTGCACCTGGTCTTGCTCAACTGTGCAGCCTTGCTTACATCAAGATTCCAAACTTGGAAGAGGATTTTGGGCAAGAAGCAGCTGAATATTTGAGTGAACTGACTTTAAACAGTGGAAAAGAGTTCAGGGCCAAAGTTGAGGAAAAAGACACCTCGGGAGGAAAAGTTAAAGGGCAGGGAACTGGGACAATTCTTGCCGTAACTCTTGTTGCTGTGGATGCTGAGATCAGCGTTAATGCTGCCATGCTACAGGTAATATTGCTGCTACTACTCATTCTTACTTTATGTGCTTTCAAAGTCCACCATATTCATAGAGGAAAAATTATCTAACAATATATGTTTTTGTCTGAAATTTCCAGGAAGGGCTTGCTAGGACTGAAAAAAGAAACAGGTGGGACAGAAAAGAACGACAATCAGCCATTGATAATTTGGAGAATTTTCAGGAAGAAGCAAAGAGCAGCAGACGTGGGATGTGGCAGTATGGAGACATTCAGTCAGACGAGGAGGACACTGCTCCTCCTCCTAGAAAGGGTGGTGGTCGGAGATGAGTGTAGCAGTAAGAGGAGGAGCTAAATTATGTAATGTAGACATCTTCACCTTCACAGAACAGGATTGAAGTTATAGGTTTGGACAATTTTTATTTATTTATTTTTTAAGTTAGAGAGAAAAAAACAAAAAACAAAATGTCCTGCGGATTCGTTGTAAGTTTTGTTTTGAATTTTGCCTTTAGGTTAATGGGACAATTGTTTTCTTTAGACAACTTAATAAGAAGTTTCTCTGTTTTAGTTTAACAATGTTATAATAGAGATAAACTGCATGTTTAACATAATTACCATGTTTATGCAAATTAATTATATTAATAATAGATTTTATATCAGGATGGGTTATCAAGTTGGAGGTCTATTTTCAAATTATCATACCTTTATATGGATGTAATAGATTTATGTTATTTGTCCAACACAATCAAATCTTTAAACTGGATAAAACTTAAAATAAGAAAATAAGAGTATCCTTTTCAAACATTTGATAATTTTATATCTTTATACTTAATAAACATGGATTCAATTTGGAATGTTCAATGACATTAACTTACTTTTTTTATGTAGCAGATGATGTGTTAAGTCATCTCTCCATTTTTGGACATGTGTCCTTAAAAATAAATTTAAAAAATTTAAGGTTTAATCATGCCTTTAGTCCCCATTTTGGAATCAAAATCTCAAAATAGTATCCAAATTTTTAAAAGTCTTAAATTGGTCCCTTTTTTTGTTAAAACGTCTCACGTTTGCCCTTTCTGTTAAGTCAAGGTTGACGGCGTTAGAGGGAGTGTCACAGTGTCACGTGTCAATTCTTCGATTTTTTGAATTTTTTATTTTATTTTTTTGAATTTTTTTTATTATTTTATTTTTTTGAATTTTTTTTAAAAAATCAAAAAAATTGCCACGTGTCAAGCTATCATTGTGCCACGTGGCAGTGACAGTGACACGTGTCAGTATTACGCCAGGTGTCATTTCTTTAGTCTCAATTTAGTCCCTTTATTTTAATTTGTCTCAATTTAGTCCCAATTTTTGTAAAAATTAGCAATTTTGTCCCTCTCCAAATTGAAATCAAATTTAATTTCTATATAAATGTACACAAATATTTCCATCAAAATTGATATTTCAAGTAAATATTTTTAACCAAATTAAGTTCATTTAATTAATATTTTACATTGAACTTTATTTAAAATGGTTTAAAAGTTGTTAATAGAAAATAATGTTAATAGAAAAAAATTCATAAATTAACTAGTTCATGTAACAATAAAACACATAAATTTAAAATTTGAAAACAATTTTAAGTAAAGTTGAATGTGAAACATAATTTTAAATAAACTTAGCTATGTTAAAAATATATAATAAAAAATCAATTTGAATAAAAATATCAAATTTAACAAAAATATTTGTATAACATTTATATAAAATTAATTTTTGTTTCAATTTGAAGAGGGACAAAATTGCTAATTTTTACAAAAATTGGGACTAAATTGAGACAAATTATAATAAAGGGACCAAATTGAGACTAAGGGAATGACACCTAGTATAATACTGACGTGTCATTGTCATTGTCACGTCACTGCCACGTGGCACAATGACAGCTTGACACGTGGCAATTTTTTTGATTTTATTAAAAAAATTCAAAAAAATAAAATAAAAATAATTCAAAAATAATTCAAAAAATCGAGGAACTAACACGTGGCACTCCCTCTAACGGCGTCAACCTTGACTTAACGGAAAGGGCAAACGTGAGACGTTTTAACAAAAAAGGCGACCAATTTGAGACTTTTAAAAATTTGGGTACCATTTTGAGATTTTGACTCCAAAATGGGGACTAAAGGCATAATTAAACCAAAATTTAATTGCTGGATAAGAAAATTAAAAGAGATTTATCAACTTCAAAGAACTTGTTCAATAAAAAGTGGAAATCATATATTTAGATAAAAAAAAGTATTTTTTATAAAAACAAATCTTTTAATGTTGACTATTTTATATTAATGAAGATATAACGGAAGACATCCGAAATTTAAAATAAAAAAAAGGTTTAAATACTCTTTTTTATTCAGTTTTGTCTCTCTTTATGTGTTTAATTTTATTTTTTTTCAAAATTATGTTCAATTTTTTTTTTCGTTACCGTCATTTAAATTTATAACAATTGAGTATAGAGGTTAATATGGTTCACATTATCCTTATCATCTATTTCATGACCCTTTATCATTATTGCTACTATTGTTGTCGCCATCACCACAAAACTAAAACCACTACTACTACCTTACAACCACCACTACAGCCATCACCACACTAAACTATCACTACCACCAAATTAAACCTACAATCACCACAACCACCCCTACAACCATCGTCACCACACTAAAATCACCACCATCACTACCAACCCACCACTACACTAAAATCACATTCACCACGATCACACTAAAACTCCTACATCTATGAGTGTTGTTGGTGGGTTTAGTACAATGGTGGTGAGTGTGATGTTAGTGTGGTAGTGGGGTGGTAATGATGATTGTGATTTTAGTGAGGTGGTAGTGGTTGTAGGGGTGTGGTTGTGTTGGTGGTTGTATGGTGATTGTGGTGGTGGTGATAGTGATTGTTGGGTGGTTTTAGCTTGGTGGCGACGATGCCGGTGGTGGGTGTGGTGAAGGGTTATGAAACGGAGGGTGAGAGTGATGAAGAAGTGGATGGTGATGGTAATAATGAAGTAGAGATTGAGGGTAATGAAGTGGAGGGTAAAATTAAATTGAACAAAATTAACAAATAAGGACTTATTTGAACAAAATATAAATAGTCATAATTAAAACAGTCCACGTATCAGTGTCGTGTCAACTTGTACACTCTGTCGTTATTAATTTAAATGGTGTCAACGAAAATGACGAGATTAACATAATTTAGCAAAAGAAAGACCAAATTAAACGCTAAGAAAAAAAAGAGAGAAATCAAATTGAACAAACTTAACCAAAATCTATTTAAGCTTAAAATAAAATAGTTATTAAATATTACATTTAAAAATTATAAGAAAATGAATGAAAATTCTCAGTATTTTTTTATTTGTGCTCTCTATTTATTTGGTACATGAAGTATTAAAAGATAAAAATTGAAAGAGATGATGTACAAAAGTCAGAGTTATATGTCTTATATGAATAAGAAATAGTTTTGTTTAAAATAATTTTATATTAAGATAATGTACAATAGTTATGTCTATCGCATGATATAAATATATATATATATATATATATATATATATATATATATATATATATATATATATATATATATGATAGATTATTTTACAGGATTAAATATGTTTTTAGTCCCTTAAATTTTAGTGAAAATTGGAATTAGTCCCTCTTCAAATATTTAGTCTAATTTAGTCTCCCAACTTTAGATATGTGTGAATTTAGTCCTTTTAACCAAATTTTGTTAAGTTTATTTGACGTTTCAAATACGTTTCATGATAGTTTTTAGTTAACGTTGAAGCGGAAATGTGTCAAACGGTGTTAACAACTCAAATATTATTTGTAAAAGTGTTTGAAATATCAAATAAATTTAACAAAATTTGGTTAAAATGACTAAATCCAAACATTTATAAAGTTGGAGGATTAAATTGGACTAAACTTTTGAAGAATGACTAATTTCAATTTTCACCCAAAATTAAAGGACTAAAAACATATTTAACTATATTTTATATTAAGATGTCATATGTTAATTTTAGTAATGGAAAATAATTTTCTTACCGTGGTTAGCTTGGTTACAGGTGTAAAGGTATCAAAGAAATTCAAGCTGAGTAGATCCCTTACAATAGTTATGACTTTATATCCATCCATAGTTTTATCCATCTTTTGTTTAATCTATCCAGTATTGAGGTAAAAACTTTAAGATTAGCAACATTACAAGGCTTGTCACATAATTTTGTAAAAGGAGAGATATTGTCAAGGAATGGTGTAAAGAATACAGTTTATCAAGTATACAACATGAACAACATAACAACAAAATTGTTGAGTAAGATTAGATTGAAAAAGCAAGTTACGGATAACATTAGAAAAAGCAAGTTATGGATAACATAAGAGATATGTATATTTGATCTTACTAGGGGTCTAAATGCAAGTGGTAAGGTTTGGATAATTGTCCACCAGGATCCTACAGCTGGATTCCAACTTCTTTGTCATTCTAATGGGTGGAGCTTCACTTGCAAAGACTATCTAATACTTAAGTCAGTAGGGGAATTTGTATCTATTGTATAAAACAGGGTTTAGTATAAGTATATATTGAGGTGTCCTTTGGTTTAATAAAATGTTCTTATTTATAGTGACATTACCTGTTATGCCAAATGGCAATTTCCTTACTGTGATATTTTGATAGGGCGTGATGTTTTACTGGACATACGGAACGGTTACAATCGTACTACCGAGATTAGCAGGTATGGGAGAGTTCTGGCCAATAGGGTGCGCTGGATCGTAGTGGGCTACATCCTCTATTGGATCAAATAAGTACAATAGTTGAAAGAACAATGCAAGAAGTTATTGTGACAAACACACATGAGGTTAGGCATGAAGTTCTCAAGTTCATCCCAAATAACTCTATGTTTGTTTAAAAACAAGGTTTCCTTGCTTGAGAGAGGAAGCGTCCATTTGAAGTTTGAATATGTGAAGGTCTTCCTAAAAATATCAAGATTTGAGGTCGCTCCATATCTCCTCTCTACCTTGTCCATGCATACTATCATATGGGCACAAACACAAAATACATAACCAAAGATACTACCATATTTATGTAATGATGCCAAGCAAGGTAGATGGATCATTTTCATACAATCCCTAAACTCCACTTTGTTCTCTGCACTAAGGGTTGTAACCATTGTTCTACTCCAAAAATGATAATTGTTAGCATCAAAAACAGGGGAAACTAAACTAGTTGCAAGATTCTCACCGGAATGGATGTACAAAAAGTTATTGCACAATGGGATGTAGATTACATCCTCCATGATGAGCAAGAAAAGAGAAGGGAAAGCAACAGAAAACAAAGAAAGTAAAAGATAATATATATATATTATTAGCTTGCTTCTTAATGCGAGAGATAAAACATTAACGTTATTTGACTTCATTCCATAGATAGAATATGACATAATTACCTCCCGACATGTCAAAGCAAGTTGAAAAAGGAGTTCAATGTACAAGCTGTTTTCTCTTTTCTGAAATGTCAACATAACATTATTTTTCGGTGTGATCAAGCATAAATTTGTGTGAATGAATCTTGGGTTGTCAATCATTATTCAAACTCTGTTTATAGGCAAACAACAATGAAGTTTTGCTAAAGTTGGAAATTGTGAATCAGTAAGAAGAGAAAGTTGGTTTTGCGAAGAAAAATAAAATGTAAGACTTGAAAAAGAACCAAAGGAGATTAAAAGTATGTTTCGTTTATAATATATTTTATTTTCCTGAAATTTTTAAAATTAAAACACAGAAAAAGAGAATTATCTAAGTAAAAGCGTGAACGGCAGGATTCGAACCTGCGCGGGCAGAGCCCACATGATTTCTAGTCATGCCCGATAACCACTCCGGCACGTCCACTTTATATCTGTTTTTAGCATTCTTTCATATAACTATTAAGTTTATTTCATTTTAAGTATTCCATACCATGGTTATTTATCTTTCAAAATAAATGCTTAATTGAAAAAGAAAATGTTCACATATAATAAATAACATTTGTTGGTAAAATAAGAATTTTTTTTTTCAGAAGATTAAACGTCATGACTGGAAATAACAAAAATTAGTTGTAACAATATAGTTTAGGTATAGTTAGTGTAAAAGGGGAAAGGATCAAAACAAATTTATTCAAATAATATTTTCGTAACACAAATCACAATTATTACACAGGAATAGGGTTCCACAGAATCATCTTTCTTATTTTAATATTAAAATTAAGATTTAATACTAAAGTTTCAGCTTTCAAAGAATCAACTTTTCGGTTGCGTGAAAATGAACTACAGAGAAAGAAAATAGTCAGTGAAAAAGAGGCGACAAGTTTTATTTTTATATTGTATTGTTAAAATAATTAAAATTGGTAATTTTGTAACAATTAATTAAGCTCGTAAATAAATAACAATATGCTTAAATATAAGATACGTATATAGCACTCATTGGTACATAATAGATAGACTCGTTTAATAAATTAGTTTAAGTTAAAATGAAGGTATTGTTGGATAAATAATTTAATTTAAACATTTGGATAGTCTGAACTGATTGCTATGTTATGAATGGTGATAATTTCTGTTGTGTTTCTTCGTCCACACATACTTTATGTACCTTTGAATATTTGGCTCAAACAGCTGTAAATTCTAAATTTCCAGAAGATGAGCTCGTGACAGAAGAACGCATCGTAGAATATTGTTTTATACAGTATTTCGCATGCTTGTGTTACCAAAAGCTTTCAGCCATCAGATGGCGTTGTTTTCCAACCATCTCTCTAGGCATGAGTTATGGCAAGGTATTTTTCCATCTTAGAATAATATAGCATTAATTCTCGATCAGACGTAGTTCACATAAACAAGGAGAAAAACTTTCTCAGCTTCTGACAACAAAATCCTGTTTTAAGGTATCCTCAGAATGAATGATTTTCTAATATAGCTTCTTATCGTCATCATCAGCGATTCATGACTTACAAAAAAAATGTCATCAGTACAATTGCATCAGCAACACATTATACTCAAACCATGAGATATGGTATACTGAGTAAATAAATTTTACCTGCAATGTGAATTTTCACGACTCTGGAAGTACGTTGTGCCTAGGGCTAAGCTGAATTCTCGATACTTAAAAACGTGCTTTTTTGTTGCCTGGAAACGTATTGTGATGGTACCCGTACATACTCTAGTCCAGACCTAGATTCTTCTTCATACTTTCATAGACCACATAAGTAATGCTTACAGCCGGCACAACTTTGAGGAGATTCGGAAAGAGTCCCTTGTAGAAACCTACAAAGCCTTCAAGCTGAAAAGTTCTCCGAAAGGCATCAAACATCCCCTTGTACGCATCGGAAGCGTTAGAAGGTTGTGCCTGCAGTCTGAGAAAGATGGTAATGTAAGATTGTCAATAAAGAACATCCTAAGAAAAAAAAAAAATAACAACTTTAAAGAATGCGACTAATACGATGCTTCACCCAAATCAATTCTTTTGGGGAAGGAGAACAAAGAAACAGTAATACTGACAAGTGAAAAAAATACCTTGTTCGAATAACCTGCAGTGGATAGACACAAGTAGCTCCAACAGTCCCAGAAATTGTCCCACATCCTAGTTGTACTAGAGGACCAGGTTCTATGAAGGAGAAAAAAGAGTAAAAGGTCTCACTCCAAAGAGAAAAACTTTCAAGAGTTAATCTATCGTAAACAAAATTGAAGCTGTTTATAAAATCAGCCAATTCAGGAGATTTTGTGGCTGCAGTAATAACATACCACTGTCCTTAAGAATATATCTCTTGGACATATCTTTCAAGGTATCATAAGCAGTGAGATCAATGGCTGCATAGGGAATCATGCCAAGCAGTGATGGAACAAGTCCTCTGTAGAAAGCTCGAGGTCCCTCTTGAACCCATATATTCATTGTAAGGGTTCCCAGCTTTGGAACCTTTCCACCTTCAGAGGGACAAGTCTGTAACCTAGTTTTAATGAGATCCATTGGATAGATAGCAGCCTGTGCAACTGCACCAGCCATACCACCTGCAAAAAGCCTCCCAGCAGTACCAATATCTGACTTGCCGCCTTGAGCCTCTCCAATTACCTTTTTCAGCATTTCAAAAGCATAAAATTTGATTGCACTTTCTGGTGCTACCTTCACAATATTCAATCCATTACCCCGGAAAAATCCTAACAGACCATCTTGCTTCAGTATCTTCTTCACTGCTGGCATGATAGAAGCATGTGCAGTTTGAACTTGTAAAACCACCTTCAGACGATCAAGAGGAGCAGTTGCTGTACGAGAAATGCTTCCTGCTACTCCACCAGCTAGAAAGTATTTGCTCCTGTTCGCATGCTTGCTGATGCCTTCAGGAATCACAGCTTGCTCCCCAATGTCAACAAGGCACACCCTCTCCCAATGATGATATATATTTTCAATAGTTGCTTCATGAGGGTAAAGTAGAAGAAAATCTCTCCATTCTTCGAAAGTGATAATTCCATTGTTATCCTTATCAACATGGTCCACAAAGCGAGCAAGCTCCTCGTCATCCATTTCAATCCCTGCAGGATTGAAGCTGCACAAGCTTATTATAAATGCTATTAGGGAGAAACAGATAACACTGAAAAAGCTTCCGCAAAAGGCATAAAGAACATTAAAAAACCATCTTCAAAATCCACTAGAAGTGCACAGATTAGAGCAGATTATGGCACACCAAAAACTAAGCAAGCACAGAAGTAACAAACACATTACAGAATCCATCATAAGAAACTGAACCAGCCTTCCCATGTTTCAAGCATCATGCAGATCCAAAGAATGAACGCAGACTAAAAGTATACATGACAAAGTTAAAAAGACACATCTCAAGTCGCTCTAACTCTAACATTCTTCAAGCATAAAATGTCCGTCAAAAAAGTAAGCAAACCTCTTTCCAATTACAGAATCAATAAATCTGTTTCCTACTAAAAACAGCCTTACCTCAGAAAAAACGTTATCAGCCAGCCAAAACATCAAATGCCAATGTCTTACCTCAACTCTATTTCGCTGTGTTCCAAATTTGATTTCAAATTACCTTAATTTTGTCAGATAAGTTACAGTAAAATTAAATTTGAATAGTAAAATTTAGTATAAAAACTCTCAACTAAACAGAAAGGCAACATTTTCTCTATCTTTATTCATGTTTGCTTTCATGAACAAGCTTGATTGATTCTAACAAACATAAACTAAACACGTTTAGTTTTTGCAAAATTCTTATTGGACACAACTAATCACTATTTGGGGGTAAAAGTCTGTGTAAACAATTCCATGAAAAAGAAAATAAAAAAAAATAGTTTTTGTTAAAAGTAAAATCAATCAACTATAGTTATCAGCTTTTAATGAAACTTATTTATTATAAAATTTGAATACGTAAATTGAATTCACTCTACTTTTTAGTTTCAATTTTTTAATCCTACACTGAAGAGTAAGTTAGCCAATATAAAAAGAAGTTTCATTTGAGGAGCAGAAAAGTCTTCGGAAACCTAAATAAAAAGCACTACCAGCTTTAAGAAGGGCTTCGTAGAGCTCTTCAGGGATAATGTTGCCGTCGTGTTCAACATCAATGGCTTGGAAGATGCGGTAAAGCTCCAACTCCTTGTCGTCCATGTAGCGGCGGAACTCGTGGTACTCCACTCTGCCATCGCTGTTGGCGTCGCAAACGTCGCAGAGCTCCCTGGCGTACTTGTACTCCGGCGGAATCTGCAGCGCCGACAAACCGGCCTCTATCTGAGCGACGTCCAGGTAACCGTTGTTGGCGGCGTCGAAGAAATTGAATAGGCTCCTAATACGAACCTCCCTCTCCTCCTTCGTCTCCCCCAACGCCACGAGGAGGTGATCCATCGAAACGACACCGTCTCTGCTCATACGAGCATTCCAATTCCAGATCTGAGCCTCCGCGGTGGTTGGTCCGAGACGTAGTGTAGCAAATACGGGAAAGAGGGGAGACACAAGTCAAAGTTGGTTGAACTGAAACAGTGGAGATCGAGAAACCTGCAAGTAAGTGGGACTTTTTTTATTCCACCTTTTTAGTTCAGATATTTTATTATTTTACCCTATAATCATGAGTTTTATTTTATGGTGTTTAACACGAGGATCGAAAAGGAAAGGAGAAAAAGGGAATTTAATTGGATATTCTTCTCTCCAACATTCTGGAGTGACAAACTTTTAATTTTGTATATACTATAGTCGGTGTCCATAAGCTTTTCGTTCAGTGCTGGCTAATTTTATCCAAAACAAATTGTTACTAAGATAAGATTCCCGTTGCTTCAAATTGCTAGATGACAATTGGAAAGACCCTATGGGGGCAACAATTACTTGTCATCTTACCTACCCAATTGGCCACAATTCAATTCTTAATGGGACAATCTTATGAAATAAGCTTTGTATGAGCCTTACGACTCACTCTTAAGCTCTTAGTAGACTAGCTACCTATATAAAATTTAGTTAGCTATATTGTAAACCTATTCATACTATAAATACAAACATACTTCTAACTTTTACCTTGTCTTCTATCTCAGTTGTAGAACCTCTTTAATTTTGGACTTTACGTGTTCTTAATCCTTTTAATTTTGAGATTTAATGGGTTCTTATTCCTTGACTTTCTCTCTATTATTTTAAAATTAGATTTTTCTCGTTGTACTATATGTACCGACTGATACAGTCGAACGAAATTGGATATAATAACCAAACAATTAAGGAGAAAATTGATCGGTAAACACTAAAATCAGTTAAACACATAATTAGTCTAAACTAGTCAGTAAACAAAATGGATTTGGACTGTAATTAGGTCGTTTCTAATCAAAAGTCCATGGAAAAACTATAAATACATATCAAAAGTATGGTTGTTGGAACATTCATCACGCATTTATTACAACATTAACTGCTTAAACCAATCGAGCTTGAACTAACTTTAGCATTAGAGTATCTTTAGCAAGTATCCACCTATTGGTTGATAACTAGATTACCCGAACAAATAGGAGACAACATTAGAGTGAGCACACCAGGAAATTGTTTAAGTGGATGTTTGACCCTACACTAGAAACATCAAAGTTTATTTGCCTAATGATGTAGTAAAATGGTTTAACTCTTAATTTTGTCCATATTTGAAAAATAACAATGCCAACATGATCTTAGCTATAATTAGGCCGACATGGTGTTAGTTGTAGTGAGGCCAACATGATGTCGTCCCTTCTAAGGTGTCATATGGTTAAGAAAATATATCAATTGTTACATTTGAGATGATATTGGAACACTTAGTTGTCATGGTTTTAAGATATCACTACATGGTTATACCGTTATTATGTTAAGATCGAGATGATCTCGCATGTACATATTACAATACATACATACATATATATATATATATATATATATATATATATTATTCTCTTAGTCTTTAATTATATAACTTTGTTTTGCTACACACTTATTCTTTTTTTTTCTTATTGTTTGACTTGTTTTATATCCATGAAATTCACTCAAATCTCCAAGGTAATTTATTTATTATCATAACTGTTGTGAAGTTATGTTTAAATGGTAATTATTAATTATAGTAAATCAAATAATTTTTATGTCTCACATTTGAATATTTCTACTTCCTTTGTTTATTTATTTTTTCACATAAAAATTTTTACTCTCAATTTCAAGTATTCAACTTACTTTTTTTATTCTCTTTAATCCTTAATTTATGTCTCATTTTGTTAAGATATCATTAACATCTTATTTTATGTTTCTACTATTATTAGTCTTCATATGTATTTTGGGCTTAGCTCATATTTTCTGTATTATAAATACAACCCCTATGTATATTTTTTACACAAGGGAGATTAGTCTTAAACCCTATTTTCTCTATATTCAACATGGTATCTAGAGCTTAAGGATTTTTTTCGCCTCTCTCACTGGTTCACTACCAGCGTCGACTTTTGTCGCTTTCCACCGTCGTCCATCGTCCACCTTCGTCGGCCGTCGGCCGACACAATCGTTGTCGCCGGAGGTCCAGTTTTTATCGACGACCACACGGTTGTGCTCTTCTCGGCAAGGCGACCCCAACGTCATTGGTTTCGCGATCATCGTAGGTCCCATGCGCTTCTGTGCCCCATAGTTTTCGGCGTCGATCACCACCGCTGCACTCGCCTCTTTCCCTCGACGTTCAAGATCTGGGCTTCGTGTTTCCATTGGAGCACTTTCAAATTTTAGGGTTTCTTTCTCTCCTCTATGGCGTCTTTTGTTGCTGCTTCGTCCACTTTTGTCACCTCCATGTCTACTTCGTCCATTTTTCCTCCAAATGTCAATTATTGCCTATTGATAAGTTAGATGGCAAGAATTATTCGACATGGGCGTCCGACGTTAAACTTTGGCTTGAGAGTCAGGGGTATCTTGATCATCTTACCCTCAAAGTGACTGATGTTGATCCCACTGTGTTTCCTCGTTGGAAGAGAATTGATGCTTACTTATGCATGGTTCTCAAGAATACGATTCACGCTTCTTTGAAACCATTGTTTCATGCTTACAACACATCTTATGAAGTATGGGAACATGCCAAATTACTGTACACCAATGACACTCAACGTCTATATGGTGTCTGTCACGACCTGCTTAATGTTGTTGATTCTTGTACTCAAGATCCTATGGCAGATTATGTGGCAAAGGTGACTGATCTTTTTCATGAATTCAATGAAGTATTACCTCTTGCCTCTACTCCTGTTGAAGAAATCGAGCAACGATCACGATTCTTCATGGTTGTGATGTTACACAGGCTTGTTGAAAAATATTCCCATGTCTGTGATCAGATTTTGGGTTCTACTATTATACCCAATTTTACCTCTACTTGTTCCACCCTTTTGTGTGTGCCTTATCAACCTTCCGCTGATCCACCTATCCATGTCAATGATTCCTCTACTTTGGTATCTCACCGTGATGATCGCCACTGCTCACGCAAGCCGAAGAAAGGGCGTCACAAGTGTGATCATTGTGGCAAGTTCGGCCACAAAATTGATCGGTGTTATCACTTACATGGTCGTCCTCCTCGATCTGCTGTTATTGCGCACACTGATCCTCCGTCACAGCCATCTTCTGCGAATTCTCATTCATTTGTTTCTGCCACTAACAAATCTGCTGATGGAGGCGTGGTTCGGTATCGTCACAAGGATTTCAAAGCAATTGATGGAATCATGCCCAAGACCTTAAAAGAGATCTCAGATTAGATTCAGATCGTAGAATATGAACTCTTTTATAATTTTTGTAAAGTTTTTTTTTTGTTTGGGCTTTATAGGACCTTTAGTTGTGTTGGGCCTTTTTGTGTTTCGGCCCATAGTATATAAGCCCGTGTGACACACATTTGTATTCAGATTTGAGTTTTATAAAACAATGAGTTTTCTCTCAAGTCTCGAGGTTCTCCTCAGAACCACCGATCCTTATCTTTGAATCTTCGATTCAAAGTGGCAGATCTTCCTCACTTATCTTGGAATCTCCTCCAAGTGGCGTGAATTCCTCCCGTTCCGAAAACTCCTAAATCGATGTCCTCCATTTCCCTCATTCGTTCTAGGGTTCATACCCATTTTCGTTCTAGACGAATCTCACCGCGAAATCCGAGACGATCCTTCATCATCTGGTAATCAGAGCTCGGTTAATTGATCCTTCGAGAGTGTTTATCCATAGCGGCACAATTTTGTGGCCTTCAAAATGACTCCGTCAAAGTGGCCTTTCCATGGTCTTTCATGGTAGTGAATTGCCATTTAGTAGTTGTTCTTGTCAAACCCCCCGAATGGTCTCCAATTGCAAAAGGCTGCTAAAATATTTTGATTCTCTTGTTGGAAGCTTTTGGTTGGCACGCCGAGTAGCCATTCGTGGATAGCTTGTGTTCTTGAAATTCATGAGTACCAAGTGTTTGCAAAATTGCGTCGGTGAAAAAAAAATTGTGTTCAAGTTCAATTTTGTTTCAGTTGGCGGGAGAAGTGGGTTGGTGTAAGTTTATCGTGTGGGAGCAGCTTATGTGTTATTGCAATAGCATAGTGCAGTAGCTGGTTTAGTCCTTTACTTTTTGGTTTCAAACGGTGGAATAACCAAGTTGTCAGGCTTGAGGTGGAATTATCATGCGTGATGCTTGATGCGGTACAACAACACCTTGTTGTTCAGACGGTGCAGAAAATTGGCTCAAGTGCAAATTGGTTTTATCTCAACGTGGCAACCATTCCAATTTTTATGCATTAAGGCCAAGCTAAATGTGCGCTTTCGATGTAGTCCAGATCTGTTTCCTGCAACATTAATTGGTGCATCAATTTCTTTAGTTTGGGACAAGCTTGTAGACGGCGAAGTGATTCTTGGATAGTAGCTTTCTTAGCCCATTCAGTGTGCACAACAATAGCCTCCTTTGCCTCTTGCAAATGCCAACAACTTTCAGGTTTAAGCAGGGGTAGCAATCACACTAAAATTGAATTGTTCTACTCTCGGTGCAATCAAGTAGTGGCTGAAAAATTGAAGCGGTGCCAGCTGTAGAACCTTGCTTGTGCGGGGCAGTGCGGTAGTGGTTGGATTGGCAGGCTATAATAGCCAACTTGAGGCGGTGCAAATTGGGAAGAGGAATTCCTTTCAGTGCAATTTTTCTTCCTGTGCAGGAAGCTTTCAGCAGCGTCCTATGAATTATGTTTGACAGCAGCTTGCTTAAATCCATTAGGTGCAATTAAAATTTTCCTGCAAGATTTGAATGGCAGTGGCAACTATTTCAAGTTTCTTGGTGCAAAATTTGATGCAAAAATTTTGAAGCTTGTGATGTGGTTCTATCTAGCACGTTCCAGCAGTCACATTTGAGTCTTGCAATCTGAAAACAAGCTACTTCTAATTTGGTGATTGGTTCACTAGTGTTGCCATTTGATGTAGCGTATAGATCAATTGCAGCAGCTACTTTTTGCGGTGCAAGCTTAACCTTTCATATGTTGGCAGTGGTGACTTTGCTGGGCTCGTTGCTTGCTTAATTGGTGCAATGAAAATTTTGTGCAGTAACCAAAGTCCTCTTGCAGTGATGTAAAGGTGCTAAGTGGTGCAGCAAAAAGGGACACCCATTTCCTTTTGGTCCAATCGGTGCAGCAGATTGGTGTGCATTCAGTTTGAGCTAGTGATAGTGTGACTGCTTTTTGCTTTCTCATTGGTCCAATTTAGCACATAAAGATGTTGTAGCCTAGTGATCCTTGCTGGTTTCGTAAATTGTTGTAACAACTTTTGTTTGCATTCGGTGCAGCCAATTAATAAAAAAAAATTGAATGAGTAGTGTGCTTGCCGAAAATTCAGTGTAGAAATTGTATTAGGCAGTAAGTAAGTGGTGCTTTAGCTGCTTCCCTTTATCCAAAGTGAGATTGGTGCAAAAGGAAGTCTTCATTTGAATTTGGCACGTCCAGTGGCATCAAGAAACACAATTCCTTTTTCGGCAGCCATGCGTCTAATTATACATCATTAATCTTGGTTGTTGGTTCGAGTTATGGAATGAGATTTTCAAGCGGTGCAGATTGGGAAATGGATGCTGCTTTCTTTGGTGTTGGACATCAACCCCCTCGCTTAAGCGAAATAATTTGTAGCAACAGGATTTTGGGAATTCTGGCAATCTTGGAAGAAAATTGGTTTATCTAATTTCGTGCAGTAGTTTCATTACAGTCCTCTCGGTGCATAAATTCGTTTTTGGTGCAGTTTTTGGTCAAATAATTATGGTTTAAATGGTGGAGCAGATTTCTTTAAAAGGTGGTGGAGTTTATTGTCATTGTGTTTGGCTTCTTGCTCCACTCGGTGTAGAGTTGCCAAGGCTTAAGCGAGCCTTTTACTACTGTAGCAGCAAAATTTGAAAAGTTGTAGAGTAGAAAACTCATTTACATGCAAACTCATTTACGTGACAGCCTTGAGGAGTTTGTTTTCTTTTTGAAGCAGTTGTGTGGCAGCAACCAAAGCTAACCCGAAGTCAAAACGTGGCAGCCACACTCCTAGCTTAAAGCGGTGCAATAAGTTTTTCTTGAATTGGTACATGTGGCTTAGTTGCGTCTGCTGTTTGGAGCAGTGCAGAGTTTGTCCTGGCTATTTTTGGTGCTGATTTGAAGCTTGAAACAGCAGTTATTTAATGCAGTGTTTTTCATCTTTTACTGCTGCTTTGGCCTACCACCGTGGATGCTATCCTGAGGTGATTTTTGGTGCTATTTTGGAGTATTATTTGGTGCAAAATTGTGGCACTTTAGTCATGTTTCTGGTTGAATTTCTGATGCACTTTTTGCATTTTGCTTTGCTTAGTTCTTACCATTTAGAGTCATTAATTGTTCATTATCGCTTTGCTTGAGTCCCTTGTCCATCATTTCTCTTTGAGTTTGATTTTCCTTGGTTTCTTGTGTTGTGGGTCAATGTACCTTAAGCTAAATTGTTGGAAGTATTGCTTGTGTAAGTTTGTATTAATCATCACAATTTAGCTTGAGTATTTTGTTTCACATTTCCAGTAGTAATTCTAAATACTTTGTTTAGAATCTTAGTTTGTCACATATTCACTCTTGTCTTTTAAAGTGCTTTTCTCGTTGTTAGGATCTTAGTTTGTCACATATTCACTCTCTTTGGTTTAACCTTTTCTTGCTTTTGGTGCTTTTTAGTTTGTCTTTAAAGTTCCTTGGTTTTCTCTTGGAGTTTTCCTTTCATTGGCCTCTTGAGTTGAACTTAGATCTGTTACGTCTTTCACTTTGATGTTGAATTCTTGATGGGTTGATTGGAGGTTCTTTGAAGAATTGAACAGGAACTTGAGAGCGAGTGAATACACTTTGAGAGTGAAACACGAGTGGAATTGAGTGTAAACACGTAAGGAGTGGTGAGGCCCATTTGATAATTTTATCCACATTACTTTTGCTAACCACTTACTGTGTTTTGTGTTAGTTCTTGTTTTCTCTCTTTCCCTACAGGAATTAGGAATTCTGAGCACTTCAAAATGTTCCATACACGTTCGACCTTGATAGAAGATATCAACTTCATTGTGTCTAGAATTACAAGGTTGAATAGCAAACTTGAGAAAACTTGAGAGTCTTAGAAGGGAGCACCATGAAGATAGACGATCATTGCCAAAAGACAAAACAAGTGCTATTAGGTGCACCAAGTGTGCAGGTTATGGACACGAAAATTATCAATGTCCTAATTGGAACGCCAAGTACATGACTCTTCAAAAACTCCAAGATTACATTGTATACTTAAAAGAGGTGAAAATGAGTGTTAGGAAAAAGCTCGAAGTCAAACAAGGACAACAAGCACAAAGGGAGAGAGAAAACGCAAAAAGAGTACTAAAGGAAATGTGGGAAAAAGCCAAACAAGAGAAAGAGCTAAAGAAGGGAGAAGAGAAAGAGCGAAGAGAAAAGGAAGAAGACGCACAAAGAGAAAAACACGAGAAGGAGTCTCTCCTCACACCCCTGACATGCATGGTTGAGATGAAATCCTTAAAGGGGGATGATAATGTGTTAAATTGTTGTTCTCATTCACATCATGATATTGCATTTTCATTGGGAACACTTAGTAACCCATCTCTTTTTGTCTTAATGCGTAGGGAAGACTTATACATTAAGGAGCAATGGCATAAGCAATGGGGTGAGGAAAAGATGATAGAAAAGGCAGCAACAACATGGGCCAAACATGAACCTAACTTTAATAATCTGATTGTGTGTTTGGCCTATCATGAAAATCCAGAAGGATTTCAGGGACACTCTTTTTCTGTTCTGATTACTATAGGTTGTTTTCCTTTTTGTTTCATTGTGGATAGTTTAGTTGTGTTGAAACTCTTTGATGTGTTCTGCAGGTTTATCTTTGATCCTGGAGGGCAATCTCCAAGCACCTTGATAATAAGAGATTGGCCTCTTCCATGATTCCAATCTCATTTTTTATAGCATTTTATTTATGTCTTTAGACTATTCTGGTTTTGTGTGCTTTCAACACTTATGTTTGTGTGATTGGTTGTAGGTAATAAATGCTAAAATTCGAGGTCGAATTTTCTCCAACCCGGAGGCAATGATGGAGGCGTGGTTCGATATCGTCACAAGGATTTTAAAGCAATTGATGGAATCATGCCCAAGACCTTCAAAGAGATCTCGGATTAGATTCAGATCGTAGAATATGAACTCTTTTATAATTTTTGTAAAGTTTTTTTTTGTTTGGGCTTTATCGGACCTTTAGTTGTGTTGGGCCTTTTTGTTTTTCGGCCCATAGTATATAAGCCCTTGTGACACACATTTGTATTCAGATTTGAGTTTTATAAAATAGTGAGTTTTCTCTCAAGTCTCGAGGTTCTCCTCAAAACCACCGATCCTTATATTTGAATCTCCGATTCAAAGTGGCGGATCTTCCTCATTTATCTTGGAATCTCCTCCAAGTGGCGTGAATTCCTCCCGTTCCGAAAACCCCAAAATCGATGTCCTCCATTTTCCCCCATTCGTTCTAGGGTTCATACCCATTTTCATTCTAGACAAATCTCACCGCGAAATCCGAGACGATCCTTCATCATATGCTCTCTTCAATAAATTTCTCAAATGGAGTGAGGATCGTAAGCTTTCTAGTTCCACGACTTTTGTTGCCCACACAGGTACATCTTTTGCTAGTCTGACTTAATATTCGTCTATTGGTCCTTGGGTGTTCGACTGAGGTGCCACCAATCACATCATTAGTAACAAATCTTTGTTTTCCTTTTTGTCCTCTCCAGATAATTTACCCTTCGTTACAATGGCTAATGAGTCTCGTGTTTTAGCTCATGGTGTTGGGACTATCGATCTTTTCCCTTTTTATTCATTGATAATGTTCTTTATGTCCCTAGGTCTCCTTTTAACTTATTATCCATTAGTCGTCTAACTTGATCTCTTTATTGTGTTATTTACTTTACCTAATCTTCTGTTTGTTTAAAAGATTGGGGTTCGAGACAAGTAATTGGCACTAGATGTGAGTCCCGTGGTCTTTATCATCTCTACCCCTCTTCTCATGTTGGCGCAGTTATGGAGTCTTCACCTCTTCTTCTTCATGCCCAGTTAGGCCATCCTAGTCTTGCCAAGTTGCAGCAGCTTATTCCTGGCTTCTCTAAGTTGTCTAAGTTGGTGTGTGAGTCATGCTAGTTAGGCAAGCATAGTCATAGTTCTTTTCCTCGTAGTGTCGCACACAGTGCTTCATCTCTTTTTGCCTTAGTTCATTCTGACATTTGGGGACCTAGTCGTGTTGCATCTAGTCTAGGTTTTAAATACTTTGTTACTTTTATTGATGATCATTCACAGTGTACTTGGTTATTTTTAATGAAGATTCGTTCTAAATTATTTCATATCTTTCAATCTTTTTTTAATGAAATTCAAACTCAATTTTGTGTTCCTATTAAAATTTTGCGAAGTGATAATGGTCGTGAATATCTTTCCAATTCTTTTAAACATGTTATGGCTTCGCGTGGCATTTTGCATCAAACATCTTATGCATATACACCTCAACAAAATGGGGTGGTTGAACAGAAAAATAGACATCTTATTGAAACCGCTCACACTCTTTTAATTCATGGTGGGGTTCCTCAATCTTTTTAGGGTGATGTTGTTCTTACTGCCTATTTCTTATTAATCGCATGCCTTCTTCGGTTTTAAATAATAAAATACCTCATTCCATTTTATTCCTCATGAACCTCTTCATCCCTTACCTCTTAAGGTTTTTGGGTCTACATGTTGTGTGCACAATTTTAGTTCTGGGCTTGATAAATTGTCTCTTCAATCACACAAATGTGTTTTTTAGGGTTTACGCGATCCCAAGAAAGATACAAGTGTTTTTCTCCTTCTCTTAATCGTTATTTTGTTTGTGCAGATGTCACCTTCAATGAGTTTTCCTTTTACTATAAAAGTTTTTCTCCTTCCACTGAGTCTCCATCTAATACTGTCAATTTTCTTAGTCTTGTCAATATTCTTATGCTATGTGATCTTCCAGGTGTGCCTTGTACGCTGTCAGTTTCTGCTCCACCACCTCTTCAAGTTTATAGTCGTCGTCATCGTCCTCAACAACCAGGGAGTGACTCACCTCAAGTTCCAACTATTGTGTCTCCTCCGGATCCGACAATTGAGTCTTCCCTTCCACCGAGTAACCTTCCAATCGCCCTCAAAAAGGTATTTGTTCTACACGTTATCCTTCTCCTCATTATATTGTTTTAAGTTACCATAGATTGTCTTCACCTTTTTATGCTTGTCTTTCGTCTATTTCTTCTATGGCCATTCCAAAATTTGTTTGTGATGCATTAGCCCATCCTGGTTGGCGTCAAGCCATGCTCAATGAACTGAGTGCTCTTTATAATGGTGAAACTTGGGAGCTTGTCCCATTACCGCCTGGAAAATCTGTTGTTGGTTGCAGGTGGGTGTTTGCTATTAAAATTGAACCTAATGGTACTATTGATTGTCTCAAAGCACGTCTTGTGGCCAAAGATTACACCCAAATCTTTGGGTTGGATTATGGTGATACTTTTTCTCCAGTTGTGAAAATGACTTTTGTTCGTCTATTCATTGCCATGGCGGATCTTCAAAAGGGGTCTCTTTATCAACAAGAAGTTAAAAATGCATTCCTCAATAACGATTTGCAAGAAGAGATTTATATGGAGCAACCTCCTTGGTTTGTTGCTCAAGGGGAGTCTTTTGGGTTGGTATGTCGTATGAAAAATTGATAAAGACTTGAAGAAATGACGTGTTGATCAAGCTTGATGTGTGTTTCATCTGACTAACACATAAATATCTTAAAGCTTGAAGATTGGAGCTTAACATGAGGACAATTTGACATAGAATAGTTATCTTGTGTCTAGTTGCTGTCTTTTAGTCTGTTAAATGGGTTTTTGACAGGTTAATTGGCTGGTTGATATAGTTTTGTTATTAACAAATTCAATAAGCTGAATTAACATTCAATCAACTGATTTCCCTTAAGTCAAGTGAAATCAACGGATTGAATAGGTAATTCAACTTGTTGAATATGCTAATAGACAAACTATAAAGTCTGATTTTTCAGAGAGATCACTAACATTGAGCATGAAATCAGTGTGAATACTTTGGAAAATTCTCTCTCTCTGAACTACATAGATTTCCAGTTGTTCGTGAAGTGTTCTTTGAATTCTTGGAGCGTTTTGCTTGGTGTAAGAGACTTGGAGAAAGAGGTTTGGTTGACTAGTGAGAGTCATCACTAAGGTTTGGTCTTTCTTAAGTTTCTGGGTGTTGTCTGGTGTGATTCTAGATTTCCAAGTGAGAGTCTTGTCATTCTTTTTTTAGATTATTCTAGGATTCAATGGTCTTGGTGTAGTTTTGACAAACTAGATGTAGCTCAGATTTAAGTGAACCAATATAAAATTTTGTGTATGTTTGCTTGTTCTTCATTTCCTTGCTTGTTCTTTGTTAAAAACTTTCAAGAAAACTGTTTTAAGTAATCTTTGTATGGTTTTCTAGTGATTTGATGTAATTTGGAGTTGTAACTGTGTTTGTACTATTGATTAGAATTAAATATTGATTGGTTGTGCAAGTTGTTTCTAAGTTTATCATTAATTGTGTTTTCTGCATAATTTTTCCAGTATTTGAATATGTTGTTTTATGGTTTTAATCTTTTGAAAAGTACTGGTCTGTCTAAGTGACTCTCTGTTTAATGAAATCAATATGTTAACTCTATTTTCAATAGACTAAAATGCTTGTTTCATAAGTGATTGTGTGTTGAGTTATTGGTAAATCCGATTCAAATAAAATGGTTTTTACAAGATTAAAAAGATCTAAAGTTTTAGAAAGGGCCAATTCAACCCCTATTATTGGCTAATTACTTCTTTCACCACTTACACTTTCTGCACAAGAAATTGTTCCATGATAACAAACTCTTCCTCCAAGAAAAACCTAAGCCATTAAGGAAATCCACCAACAAAAGGACAATAATGGAATTTGGCGCATTTTAATCTTAGGTTACATTAGATGGGAACAACTTGTCTAGTGCAATTGGGAAACATTGTTTCAAAATATTCAAAAAGATTTAGTTTAAAAATTAAGAATTCCTTGAAGAAAAAAGGAAATGCAAAAATTCCTTATGCATCAACAAAAGAGAGTCTAATATATGTTCATTTTTGTATGCCTTCGTATATTATGTACGTTACAAAGGTGTTAGGGAGATATTTTTGAAACCTAGGATTGCATCTTTTGAAAACAATTAAATGTCATATGGTACTTACATATCAAAGGTTGGATAAGGTTGAGATCATTGGGTATATTGATTCAGATTTTGATAGATGCCAAGATAGGTTGAAATTTGTAACGATCACGGGAAGATTTGAGAATTTTATCTTTTTAATTATTATTTTTTCTATTTAAATATTTGTTCATAATAAAAATATTATTTTCAATTTTATTATTTTATTACTTTTCTAACTACTTGTTTGAATTCAAATAATACTCAGATGTATAGATAAATGAACAACACAATAAATATAAATTGCAATTAATTGAGACATACTTCCGTAGTAAACAAAAATAAAATGTATGTCTAACTATTATAATAATAATAATAATAATAATAATAATAATAATATCACTATAATAATATCCCATAATGATAAAAATACTAATAACAATAGTAATAATAATATTATCACTATAATAATATTTCGGAGTGATAATAATAACAACAACAATAATAATAATAATACCACTCTAATAATATAATTATTATTATTATTATAAATGCAATATGATTATCATAATAAAAAAATATTTTTCAGTTCTATTAATTTACTGATTTTACTAACTACTTTTTGAGTTCAAAGATTTCAAGATAAATCAATAATAAAACAAATAAAAAATGCAAATAATTGATATATAATCCCATATTAAATAAAAATAAGATGTTTGTCCCACCATACTACTACTACTACTACTAATAATAATAATATTAATACCACAATAATAATAATATCCCGTGAAAAATAATAATAATAATAATAATAATAATACAACTATATATATATATATATAAATAAATAAATAAAGAAACAAACATTTTAATGTCCTATTTTGTTTTTAGAATTTTATCATCTTATTAATTTTTAAATTTATCTAATTTTTCATTAAAAAAATATTTTAAATTTTATTATTTTTTGTAACTATTTATTGAATTCAAATAATACTCGGTTGGATTGATAAATAAACAACCAATAAAAAAAATTGCAAGAGATAAGAGTGGTAGCAAATAAAACTAAAATGTGTGTGTAATTACAATAATAATACCTATAACGTCCCATTTAATTAATAAGCGTAATTAAAGGAAGCGTCATACACAAACAGTATAGTAGCGCATTCATGGGGTCTTAAACACAACCCCTACAATATCCTAGGCACACCACGATGCCAAAACTAAACTAGTTACAACATTCAACAGTAATTTCAAAAGGAAATTAAAAAGGAAACTAATACATGGGCCACAACCCAAAAAGAATAGATCCAGTCCAAGCAGACTATGTAGCAGAACCTCCATCACCCTGATGATTACAAGAAGCTCTCACCTCTGCTCACATCAACAAGTTGATGATCATTGCAAAAGAAAAGACCATACCACAGAACATACAACAACAAATAGTAGGGTAAGCTAGAGTAGAAAACAATTTATCATGCAGTCACATACTATGAACCAATCCAAGCAATATTTGTAAATCATCCAACATGTTATGACTTTCTCAAGCAATACACTAGACTCTGACTCGACTCATCCGGATACATATAATCTGGTCGGATTCAGCGGATGCTTGCACTTGTGGTGGATACCTCTGCTCACCCCCGAGCTATGTGTTACAATGAATCAATCCCCCCCACACAAGGTTAGTCCTTAATGAGTTTCAAGCCTCCTGCTACTCTCACCACAAGAGTTAGTCCGCTCTAAGTGAGACTAATTGACTCCTTAGAGTGTTAGGATGCAATCCTTACCTTGAATCCTTAACGAATTATATAGATAGGGCACCACCATGGACAGCCACTAACAGGGGCCATGGAATTACGTCCCAACCACCGAAACACTACCCTGAAACCCCACCTAGAGATTTCAAGGAATTACGCACTAACACGGACCAATCATGCTCAATCAATCAGGTAATATTTATCATACACGTATCCTCATGCCAACCCTTTTTAACCAATCCTCATTCATATCCAAGTATTGAATCCATGCCAACTCAACCTTTGTATTTCATATCAATGTCATTCCTATTTGATACCAATTGCCTCATTTAATTTACAAGCCAAGTTCATACCAAACCTATCATTCACCATCCATTAATCATATCACTCATACATAGCAGTTCATCACATATTTTTCATCATAAACAATATACCCAAGCAAGTGCCAATCATCCAAGAACAATAAACCACCACAAACCTCACTGCCCTCGCCCAACTCCTCGCTCATGCTGAAGGGTCTCGCTCAGGCGAGAGACTCTTGCTCAGGCGAGCCCCCTTCACCTAGGCGAGGGCTCGAAGAGGGGAACAATAATCTCACACGGGAAATCGCTTAGGCGAGACCCCTCTCGCTTAGGCGAGATGTTCGCTCGCTCAGAAAGGACGTGGGTCGCCTGAGCGACTACTTGCGTGAAGTAGTTTGGCCGAGCCTATGTTAATCTCGCCTAGGCAAGACATGCTCGCTTGGACGAGAAAACCAGAGTTCACCACTGTTCTCGCGTGCACAAACACACAACATATCACCCATAGTTCAAAAACGCCATTCACAGGTTCATATTAAGCCACGATAAAACAGTAGTACAAACAGATTACACACGATAAAAAGGTGAACCCTAGCTTCTCGTACCTGGAAAAAGGGCTAGCAGCTGGGTTCTTGGGTACGAATAGAGGAACACAACAGCTCCTAGAGCAGTTTAGCGAGCTGGAAACATACAGAACAATTTAAAACGAAACTCCCCAGAACGACCTTAGTTGGGACACAAAGTAACACCGCTAAACAAGAGAGGTAAGGAATGGGAGGCAACTTACGTGGAACAAAAAGTATTGGTTCTAACTCGATTGACCAAGGTGACACCAAACCCTAGCAGAGTGGAAGACGGCTACAACTCAAGGTTTTCTGAAAGTGAGTTGAAAGAGTAAGTTAGGACAGACTTAGGTCTATTTTCCCCTTTGGGCCAGCCCTAAGGTCCAAAAGTTTGGGGCAGCTTTTAAATAAAAGGGCAGAACGAAAAGTGGACCTTACGATACCACTATAAAATTAACATTTTGTTTATATAAAACTAATAATAATAATAATAATAATAATAATACAAATAATAATTATTATATAGTAATATAATAATAATAAAAATAATTTTATAGAAATATAATAATAATAATAACCATTATAAATACAGTATGATTATCATAATAAAAATAAAATTTCCAGTTCTATTAATTTACTTATTTTAGTAACTATTTTTTTAGGCGAAATATTTAAAGATAAATCAACCACTACACAAATAAAAGTACTATGATCCTGAAGTAAATAAAAATAAAATGTGTGTCTATAATAATAATAATAATACTAATATTATTATTATTATTATTATTATTATTATGTGATAAAAAATTATAATGATAATACAACAACTACATGTATGTAAAGAGATACACATATTTAATATCCTATTTTATTTTTATAATTTTATCCTCTTAATTTTTATTTTTTAAATTTAAATAATTATAGATGATAGAATTTTTTTTTCAATTTTATTATTTTATTAATTTTGTAACTACTTATTTGAATTCAATAAATTAATTCGATATATATATAATAATAATAATAATATTATTATTATGATAATACTAATAATATTAATAATAATTTTAATAATAATAATAATAATATAATAACAATTTATTTTTATTACTATAATTATAACAACAACAAAAATAATAACAATAATGTAAATTCTAAATGATGTAATATCAATAATAATAAAAAGTATAATAATAAAAATATAATAATTTTAAAAAGAATGATAATTAAAAAACAATAAAAACAATAATAATTTCAATAATTATTGTAAAAATAATTAATATAATAATACTATCATAATAATTATTATTGTAATAATCGTAACGATATAAATTACAATAAAAAAGTACTATTATAAATAAAATAATATTTATAATTATTATTATAATAAATATTATAATATTCACAATAATAATATTAGTATTAATAAAAGTTAATATGAAAAATAAAATAAAAATATTATAATCATAAGTATTATAATTATAAAAATAATATTAGTATTAACAATTCTAATAATAATAAAAATAATATTAATAATAAAAATAAAATTAATTGTAATAATAATAATATAATAATAGAAAAAATAATATTATTACAAAAACATTATAATAATAACAATATTTATGATAATATTATAATGAAAGTAATAATAATTATAATAATAATATTACAAATAATTATAATGATTTGAGGTATAAAATTAATATATTAATATTAAAAATAATATTAAAAACGAAAATAACAATATAAATGGTAATAATTTCAATAATAATAATAATAACAACAATGAATATAATAATATTATAATTATAATAATATTCATAATAATATTAATAATAATATAAAATATTGCAATAAACAAAACAGAAATATAATTAATATAAATTTTATTTAATGATAATAATAATAATAATAATAATAATAATAATGTAATAATTACAATAAAAAAGTAACATTAATAATAATAAAAATATTAATTATAATAATGTTATTAATAATAATAATAATTACATTGTAGTAAAAATAATAAAAATAATAAAAATTATAGTATTATTAATATTAATTTTCATAATAATAATAATAAAAGTATTATTAATAATAAATTTAATAATAGTAATAATAATAAAAGTATTATAAGTGGCATGTTCGTAAATAACGTAAGTGGCATGTTCGTGAATAAGGAAAGATAGTAGGGGTAGTAATTCAGTGGCAATTTCGTGTATGGGAAAAAGTAGTAAAGACAGCTTCGTAAATTGGATAATAGATCAATGCAAAGTTACCAATTAACCCAAAAAGTGTATAGGTGTCAAATTTTAAAATAGGGGTGGTTTAGAAATTTCAATAGTACTTAATTTTCTTATACATATAGTAGATTAGTTTTTTAATTATTGGTATCATTTCTATTATTATTTTTATTATTATTATTATTATCATTATTATTATTATTATTATTATTATTATTACTATTATTATGTGTTATTATTAGAAGTGTTTTTTTTTAATTATAAAATTTTTTAGTATACTAGATACTTTTGTTAAATATATTGGTATCATTATTATTTTTTTATTATTATTATTATTCATATGGGTGTTATTATACAAGTTTTTTTTAAGTGTATAATTACTGATTTGTTCTTCAACTTTTTCGTTAAGTTCAATTTGGTACCCAAATTTTTGGTTTGTTCAATTTAGTACCCAATTTTCTAAAGAGATTCAATTTGGTCCTCTCCGTTAAGTTGGAGTTAACACCGTCTCCGTACAGAACACGTGTCAAGCCATGGAATTTTTAATTTTTTTTCAAAATTTTTTTTTTCAAAAAATATTAAAACTGTCATGTGTCAGTTTATCATCATGCCACGTGACAGCTTACAATCATGACACGTGACAGTGATAATAGTTGTTTTCAATTTAGTACCCTAATTTAAATTTTTGTTTCAATTTAGTACCTCAATTTTGTAAAATGATTCAATTTCGTCCTTTCCAATTTGAGGCCAAATTAGTAACTAAGTTTAATTATAACTTATATATACATGTTAAAATAATTGTTTTGAATTTATACATCAAACACTACATCTAAATATTCAAATTATTTTATTTTTTACAAGTGTAAAAAGGTTTCATGTGTAAAAAATTACAAAGGTTAAAATGTAAAAAATTAAATAATTTAAGTATTTAGGTGAAATGATTTGATGTATATATTAGAAAAAGTTATTGTAACATGATGTAATTAAGCTTATTTACTAATTTGGTCTGAAATGGGAGAGGACGAAATTGAATCATTTTAAAAAATTGGGGTACTAAATTGAACCAAAAATTTAAATTGGGGTATTAAATTGAAAACAACTATTACACTACAATGTGTCATGATTGTAAGTTGCCATGTGGCACGATGATAAACTGACACGTGGCATTTTAAAATTTTTAAAAATTTTTTTTTTAAAAATTAAAAATTTTATGGCTTGACACGTGTCCTATACGGACACGGTGTTAACTCCAACTTAACGGAGATGACCAATTTGAATCTCTTTAAAAAATTGGGGTACTAAATTGAACAAACCAAAAGTTTGGGTATCAAATTGAACTTAACGAAAAAGTTGAGGTACCAAATGCGTAATTATACATTTTTTTAATTATAAAAAACGTTATTATACTAAATACTTTTGCTAAATAGATTTTTAATCTTTTAAAAATTTATAATTTATAATAATCACTATTACTATTATTATTATTATTATTATTATTATTATTAAAGGTTAAATAAATATAATAACAATTATATTATTATTCTGAAAAGATTTGAAATAAAAAAAAAAAACCTACGTACACAGGATCATAGACTATTATAATTATTTCGTAAAATCAATTAATTGCACCATATTTTAATATCAATTTTATTTATTATATTTAAAATTGAAATTATTATCATATCACTTAAATTTATTACTTTATTACTTTAATAATAACATTTACAACAACATAACCTAATTTTCATAATATTTTCACTACTTTATTATTTTGTTATACAAAATAAAAAATGCAACATATGTATACGCATGGGTCGATGTACAAGTTAATATTGAAAAAATATACATAAACATCATTAGTAGTGCACTATGAAGAAAGAAGAATCAACATCGACACTAAAAGGGTATGACCAGATGTAGGCACATTTATAGTCTTCCATGCAAATTATTTCTAAGCTGGGTAATATACATTCAATCTTTTTAGGCAGAAGAGCAACCCAGTAATTTATATGGAAATATCAAAATTTAAACACATAATTGGATATTTTGAACAACGTATCTTTTGCAAAGAAAATTGATTTGCAATGTCCAAAATAGTGATTAGCAACATTGCTATGCTTCATTTCAGAATGTGCATATGTGGTATACTTCCTTTTTGGTACAACTGACGCGTATTATGCTTGGAAAATAGTCAATCCTCAAAGTAGAGATTAGGTTCTTATAACAACGTTTACTGAATGTACTAAAATATATAAATGTACTAATATATATATATATATATATATATATATATATATATATATATATATATATATATATATAATATATATATATAAAGAATATATTTCAGATTATTACTATAAATTATTGTATCTAATCATTACTTTTTGATTTTAGGAATGTATATAATAGACTTTCAGAAGAGAGATTTGCCACATGCTCGTATATTATTATGGTTGAGTGACTCAAACAAGTTAGAAAATGCAAAGCACATAGATCATGTAATCTTTACTGAACTTCCTCATCCAGATCTATATCTAAAACTTTCAAAGGTTATTCAAATATATATGATACATGGTCCATGTAGAGCTGCTAGATTCAACTCACCATACATGAAAGAAGGTCGGTGCTCTAAATTTTTTCTTGAAAAGTTTAGACATGTATATAGATGTAGAGATGATGGTTTATTTGTGGAGAAAAATGGACATAAATTAGGCAATAGAAATGTGGTGCCTTATAGTCCTCTTCTCTTAATGAGAAGCTCATGTTAATACAAAATATTGTAACAAATCAAACTCAATTAAATATTTGTTCAAATATGTCAACAAATGTCCTGATAAAGCCACAATGAAAATTACAAATAAAGAGAATGAATCTACATAAACGATCGTTGTTGATGAGATAAAACGATATTATGATTGTAGATATTTATTGCCATGTGAAGCAGTTTGGAGAATTTTTGGTTTTGATATCCATTATAGATGACCTGCTGTTCAACGTTCAACTTTTCACCTACAAGATCAACAACCAGTTTTGTTTAAAGATGATGATTGAATTGATGATGTTGGACAAGAATGAGAATATGAATACAATGATTTTAACTTGGTTTGAAGCTAACAAGAAATTTGAGAAAGGCATGAACTTGACCTATGTTGAATTTCCAACAAAGTTTGTTTGGGTGTCTCAAAAAAAACAATGGAAACCAAGAAAACATGGTTATAGTATTGGTAGACTGACATATGTTCCTCCAAGATCAGGTGAATGCTACTACATGATAATCTTGCTGACTAAACAAAAAAAAATTAGTTTTATACAGTAAAAATTATATGATCTTAAAAAAAAGTCTTGAAAAGAAAATTACACCAATGACTATTTTAGTTTTAATTATATTAATCTTTTAATATTTTAATTTTCTTATAATTATATATATATGTGTGTGTGTGGCTTGCCTTAATAAAATTATACTATAAAAATTTATACAATCTTAAAAAATTTCTTGAAAAGAAAATTACACCGATGACTATTTTAGTTTTAATTATATTAATCTTTTAATATTTTAATTTACTTATAATTATATTCATGTTTTAAAATTTTAACCCAACATTATTAACATTAACATGGTTATTCTAAAGGCCCTCCCATTAATGTAAATGTGGACAATAATGTAGGCTTTGTTTGGACCTCCCACTAAGACTTTTTTACTATTTTTCACTGTTTGCATGTTCGTATGGTTATTATTTCTTCCATCTCCAAATTTCAATTTCACAAATATATGAGGAGTGAGTCTCTTCTACAAGTATGACAACGGACATGAAGCAACATGAAACCTACACAACCATATTTTAGAAGTTTAACACTATCTACATATATTCGATTCGAAGGTATGCCATTATATGGTTGCTCTGTAAATAGTGTTGGTTCCCATTATATGCTATAGGTTAAAGGAAACTTGGATATGAATTAGGTCCAATTTCACATAGATATTTATGAATGAAAAATAACGAAAACTGATGTATGGAACCAAACTTCAGAAAGATGCAAGTGGCTACAACGTACTTTTCTTAATTTTCATAAATACAATAAATTCTTTTTTAGGTATTGAAAATGCCTTAAAAACAGGAGGTTGTATTTCCACACTTTCTTTACTTCTTTATGACTATTGAACATTCATGTATGGTTATTCAACTTGGTTATGTGTCGACTTGAAGACATATTGGGCTTTCAAATTTTGGTACTAGTTCTAATAAGTAGAAGCATCAATTACTACTAAGTTTAAATACATGTTTATTCATCTACTGCTATTTTGTTGAGTAAAATTTGAATATATGTTTCTTTTATATTTCATTATTTCTATGTTAGAAGATTACTGTGTTGGAAGGTTTTTTTGGTTACTAACCTACATCTATGTCTCTATAACTTAATCAATTGATTCAAAGTATGTCAAATATAATATTCATAATTTTATTCATTAATTTATGCTAAATTTTATTTATAGTAGAACATTAATTTATACTCAATATTCAAAATAATCTCGCACAATGCACGAGTCAAAATAATATATATATATATATATATATATATATATATAAAGATTATTTGATTGATTATGAATATTTTAATAATTTAAATAGGGATGAGATATGGTGGGGATGAGTATTATGACGGGTACGGAGACGAAGATGGTATAGATATGGACATTCCCATATTTAATTGAAAAAGTCAGGAACTCTCCAAATCCATACCATATTCAGTCAATGCAGAAATTTTTTGTCAAAACGATGACGAATTCAAATAATATTCACAAAACAAATTTATTTGGGATTCCTAATTTTCAAAGTAGAGCTAGGGATGGATTGGCGTTCTTCCTAATCATTTAGAGGAAAATTCGTTTAAGAAAGAATAGACAAACATGACCAAAAATTATCTATAAGAATATATAAAGAAATATCCTTTTCTCTGTCCACATTCGTTATTTCAATTTTACCCTTAAGTATTTTAAATTTAATTATTTTAAAAATTGTTTATTTTTAACCGTTATTCTAAAACCTTCTTTTATCTTTAACATATATTTTTTTAAAAAAATTTGTGTACATATTTTTTTTCTATTTTTACATTTAACAACTATTTCAAAAATTAATTATATATTCTATAAAAATTAAAAAAATCAAACACATAAATGGGACAACGTCTATGTTTTTGCTAGTATATTATAACGACTAATTAAAAAAAATAACTTAAAATATTTTAAAACTAATATTAATTGACATAAGGTCACAATATATGTTGGATGGTTAAAATGGTAGGTATACAAAAGAGTTCAAGTTTTACCTTTCACGGTGGAAATTGTGCAGAAATTGTATACTCCTTCTTCTCGAATGGCTGGAGAAAAAACATTCCTATCAAATTAAATTCGAATTTGAGTTGTTTTTCTAATGGCAAGTTTCAGAAAAGTTGCGATCAACGTCTACAGAGTCATCAATTCCAACAAAGCCACCATCGCTACTTTCACAAACCCTGCTAACACTCTCAGGTACCCTTCAATCGCACCTTCACTTGTTCTTCTTCTTCTATTTTTCCCCTTTTAACCAAGTTTTTTCCGCAGACCTTTTTTTGGTTATTCCAGGTTTACCCCTTTCTCGTCCCACACTCAAACCCCATCCCAGGAAATCGATTTATCAAACGAAGAAAGCAAAAGACGCTTGTTTAACCAGTTAGTGTTTTTCCTTTTTTATAGCTTTATCAGTTTTTTCAATTGGTGAATCTGTTATTTTCAAAATCTTTTTGATTTGCTTTATTTTTTCTTCAACAGGCTATTGTATAGAAGCAAGCAACGAGGGTTCCTGGAACTCGATTTGGTCCTCGGCAAATGGGTTGAGGAAAACATTCACACTTTGGATGAAAATCGGATTAAGGCTCTCATCTATGTTCTCGACCTGGTAATTTATTTATTTTCATCTTCACATTGGAACTATTATTAGGCTTATATAAATTTTGAACAATTCAAATGCTAGAGTTGCTGCTTCTCGGCTACTTTATGATATTCAGGAACTTGAACAATTTCTAAACCTGAATGTGAGGTTTTTTGGACTAGCATATTTCATAAAATATTTGCACTGTCCTCCTGTTAAGCAAATTGAAATTCTCACTAAAAGGCTCTTGTGAAAAGTTGTGAATCAGAATTTTCACTGAAAGATTATAATGAAGGTTGCTTAAGATCTTATTTCCATTTTTATCTCTTAGATAAGCTTGTTTCTGTCAGTGATGTCTTTTAAAACTGTTTTCTGGTTTGAGACTTGAGAGGATGACTTAAATTCAGTTAAAGGGCACAAGAGATGGAAGTTTCAAAGTGAAAGCAACAGCTATTTGGTTTACGGCAACTTGATGTTTGCATGATTTCAAAGCTATATGAAAAATCAAGCCTTAAAGACCGTTAATAATACAGAGCCTAATCTGTAATATTATAAATTTGGGAGTTCATCTGTAGGATAAGAGTCTGGCTACAGGAATCTAGATGTTTTGGAAACAAGTTTCTATTCTGTCTCTTAAAGAGGATTTAGTTTATTAGTTTTTGTTAAGAGAGTTTCTGTTTTGAAATTAGAATCTTTGAATGGAAAATGCTGCTGCTTCTTTCACTTTTCTCTTTTGTACGCAAAAACACTTTTCTCTTTTGTACATAAAAAAGGGATCTTTTGAATGATGCTTTCCATTCTCCTAGTTGTTGATAATGCATCACATATATAATTGGACTGAAGTTTCGTAACTTTTGCCCCTTTCTAGTCACTACTAGATTTGAACCTAATTTAGAAGGGTGGCTGAGAAATCACGTATGTGCAATGGTTTTGTTAGAGGACTTTGCCAAGTTGTGATGGAAAATGACAATAGAACTGCAAGTAGCAACTAGATGCCAATAGTTTAAGGCAAAATATTTGTACTGTACAGGAAAACCCAGATTTATGGAAATGGATATCAGGGCAGGAACAACCCCCAGAATCAGTCAGCACAAACCCAGTGAGTTTTATTTTATTAATTGAATGATGAAATCTGATAATTTGGTTGATTTTTTTCCCCTTTGCGCGCTCTGATGCCGGTTAGTCATATGTTGCTTAGGTCTTTGCTGCAGTGCATGAAAGAGTTATGAAAAACCTCAATAGCCATTCTGCTCCAGAAGTAAGAGCAACGCCTGGCCAACCATGGGTAAGAGGCTGGGATGATATTAAGAAAGGACAAGACGGTCCCGTTTCTGGAAATCAGTAAATTGTTGTCATCTTTACCATGAACGAAATCTGGTCCACCATTTTTATAACTATGAATAAATAAATAGGGGTTGGGGACAACTCAAAGGTTTGTATTAGCTTCTAGAATTAAGTAAAAAGGATCTAAACTTTATGATGATAGTAACCTTCTTGGTTGTAACCTTTACTTTTGTTTGTTTTATATCTACTAAGTTTATTGTTGAGTGATATCCTTAGCGTGGTTTGATTCGGATTGAAATAATTTGAAAGGATTTGAAGGTAAAACAGAAATAATTTTAAGTGTTAATTTTTAAATTTTTATGGTCTCATATTTAGAATTTAATGTTTCTCGTAGGTTTGTAGCTAAATGTTTTGTTTCATTTTTCTTAAAGTAAGTTCAGTTCAATGTGCTGTCACTACAGGCAACCAAAATGAAAAGATAAAAACTCAGTTTTCTTGATTTTTATGTGTTTATATTAACTAGCTTGAGACCGAGTTTAGGCATGGGTCGTCGTTTTTGTACTTATTTTTTAATAAAAAAAATTAATGGAATAAGTATTATATTTAATAAATAATTTATTTACATATTTATATTTAGATGTTGTAATTGTGTATAAGTATTTAAATAAATATGGGTTTTAAAATGACAATAAAATGAATATTATTTAATATTGAATAGTTTACATTTAATAGTTAAATATATCAATTTAAAATGGTGATTATAAACGTGGTTGAATGTAATCATATTAAAGTTTAAAATGGTCAAATTTGAAGCTTAGTAGGAACTTATATGTATAATTTGAAAGTGTGGTTTTGAGAGGATTTGTAATGGATATGTATCTGTTTATATGTATTCCATATACATGTGGGTGAAATAAGTATTTGTCAGAATAATATTGTTACTTAAAATTGTTATTTCAGAATGATTTGGTCGGTTAATGTGGTTTGAAAATAGAGATTGAAAGATAAATTTGATATAGGAAGGATGCAACGAGAAATTAGTGGGGTGCAGTAATTAAAGACCATACACAAGTGGAATGTGTGTAGAGATGGCAAATAAACCTGTCCCCGTGGGTATTGTCCGAACCCGTCCCCGTTGTCCCCGTGGGTATTGTCCGAACCCGTCCCCGTTTTGACGAGAATCCCCGCATTGACTGGGTATGGGTATGGGTATGGGGAATCCCCGACTTTTTCAGTTGGGTATGGAGATGGGTATGGGGATGTACATATACCCGTCATAATACTCGTCCCCGCCATATTTCCATTCTCGTTTAAATTATTAAAATATTCACAATTAATCAAGTAACCCCTATATATATATATATATATATTCTATTTTTTATTTCTTTTAATTATTTCATTTGTCATGAAACTCATTCTCATCTCCAATATATTTTTTATCTTATCATAACCTTTATATAATTATGTTAAAATGATGTATGTTAATAAAAAAAAAATTATGCCTCACATTTGAATATTTATATTATTTTTTAATATTTTTATTTATTATAAATTTTCCTTTCACATGAGAATGTTTATACTCTCAATTTAAGGTAATATAAAAAAAATTCTTTA
>Ga0214545_1001444_pt1 | contig 44362 bp, 23 predicted proteins | sample CNSS4metaG_FD_160064 | JGI IMG/M metagenome (GOLD analysis project Ga0214545, IMG submission 160064) | Root nodule microbial communities from cowpea collected in UCLA plant growth center, Los Angeles, California, USA - CNSS4 | ecosystem: Host-associated > Plants > Roots > Nodule | place: USA... | reverse complement strand
ATATATATATATATATATATATATATATATATATATATATATATTACACACTTACTATTTTTATTTTCTCTAATTGTTTGACTTGTCATAAAATTCATCCACATCTCCAAGATATTTTTTCCTTATCACAACCTTCATATAGTTATGTCATAAAATTGATAATTGAAAAATTTTCTTAGATCTTTAAGGTATTTTTTATTTTATCATACTCTTAATTATACATTTGTTTTCTTTTTGTGCGATTCCATTCAATGGTCTTTCAAATTGTTTCTAAGACATATTTGATTATTTTTTTAATATTTTTAGTCGTTATTTATTTTTATTATGTATAGTACTATTTTGATATTTTGATACTTTTATATAATTATTTTTATTTTCTAACTCATTATCATTCGTGTAATTTTATCATTATAATTGTATAAATTAACTTTATTCACTATGAAATAATAATTTAATGTAATTGTCATGAATCCCTTTTATCATCATTCAATATATATATTTAAGTTCAAAAGAGAAAAAATCTATGTTAAAATTTTATTATTAATAGTTTAATCTTTCTTCTTTGTTGATTTTGATTAAGTAATGTATTATAACTTTTATTAGAATATTAAAAAAGAAATTTCATTAGAATTTAAAAAATTAAAATAAACAGACATTTAAAATATTTTTTAATTTGAATATTTGTTTTCTTTTTATATTTTCTCAAAAGCATTTTTAAATTTTGTTTCTTATGAAATTTTATGTGGTATTCTAATTTGAAAGATATACAATTATAATTTCTTTTGAAATATTTGATATTAAAGAAACAAACATCATTGATTATTTGATAATATTATGTATTATTTTACCGTAATTTTGTATTATTTTATAAAATTTAATTATTTAATATTGAAACAACAAGAACATGGAATGGGTACGAGTACGAGTATATATTCGTTACTCGGTAGGAATAAAAATGAAACAAAAATTTGATATCAGTCGAGTTTGGATATAAAAATGAAGATGAATTTTTTCTCTATAAATGAATGTGGGATAGTGAAATCCATCCATACTTCACTTGTCATTCCTACCTAGGACTACATATAAATAGTGTTTTGTGACGAGAGAGACATCTAAAATCCAATCATACAAAATGAACTAATAAAAAACTAAATAGTTAATCATTATTTTTCATATATATTATCCCTTTGAATAACGAAAAAGCTTCACAAAATTTCCAAACATAATTGTGAAATTAAAATTGAATATTTGAGTAAATGCTAGTATTATTACTGAATACAATCTAAGTTAGTACAACTAAAATTAACTGAAAAAACGTTTATTTAATGCATAATGCGAAGCTCATGAATACTTGTGGTATTGAACGAATAGACACCAATGTTAGAACCACAAAAGAAGCATATCTGATTACAAACCTTCATGCAGGGTGACATATTATGAAGGATGAGAACATATGATCACAACAGAGAATAGTTCGCATGAATGATGAAACTTTACAATGTGCTGCTACACTGAGAAACTTCACCTTATGCTTATATATTTGATTTGAATGTGTAATAAGAAGTTTGATTCCATCTTAGTAGGTTAAAATCTTGCAATTTGTAGAAGTCATGTTTGTTTAAGATGTAATTAGAGATTGAAATCCAATACAGATATTTCTTTTGGTTATAATCAACCCTTTTCTTTTTTTACTGCTACAATTTACTAATTCACTAAACATTCAAACCCTTACGTAGCTTCATCTAAATACCCTCACTCACAAAACCTTTGAAAGTGCAACAACTACATTCTCTTCTCAACAGCTTAGCACTGTAACTGTCCATTTATCAGAACAACATTCTCAGAAACCCCACCACCTCTGGCCCCACAGTATCAAGCACTATAAAATGTGCTAAAATGGAAACAAACATATATAACTTGTACATTCTAGAAGTAAAACAAAACTGTACATAAGGCTTTTAAAAGAAGAGAGTTTATTATGAATTTGGTCCCGTGTGAGTTTATTCTATCAATTTGCTTCAAATTAACATTTTAGTCCTTTTAACTAAACTAGAAGGAAACACTAAACAAAATTATAAAATTAAAGGACCCACACATACATAATTAACAAGTATTTTCTAGCTAGAATTGAATTCATTCTCTTGTGCAAGGTAATACTGGTTGTCATGTGATAGACTTCATGAAATTATTGGATGACATTATAAATTTTGGGTGATTCTTCACATATATGGAAAACCAGAACCCAAAGAAACAGAAGAGAAAAAGAAAAGCAGCCATCCTCAGCCACACGTACACCCTCGTCACTGATCTCTAAAATCCAACACCCTTCCTTCCACTAACCTTTAGCATAAGAGCTGCACCACATCGATCCAATTTTTCAACGTCAAAACGCATAATCAAATAGTAATAACTTCATCAACTCTTCCATTGTTTTACGTACAAAATCAGTCAAAATCTTACATTGAATGAACTCAACAGAAAGAAAATGCATGAATGAGAGTAATAAAGAGAGAGAGAAGATGTACCCGACTGAGATCTACAAACCGGAGAATCTTCAAAGCGAGAGAATGAAAGGTGTTTAAAGGCAAGACCGATATCGATAAGAATGACTCCGGAGGAAGGATCGGTGACGATGATATCTTTGACAGGTAGCCACAGGAAAAGCTCTTGCCGAGACATCCCTTCCAACACCTTCAGTTGTCCGAAACTTAGGTTAGCCCTCACCACGCTGTCAAAGAACACCCTGGTCTCGTACTGAGCCAGACAGGGACGATCCAGGTGCACCTCCAACCGACCGGTTCGGTCCAAATCGTATGACCTCACACTCTGAGGGAAGAGCCCCGCCGGCAACCCATGCCTCCGGAGCACCTTGTGAAGATCAGATGAATGTTGTGGTGTTGCTGTCCCACTGAGAGGAAGAAGGATCACGATAACAACAAGAAGAAGAGAGAGGGGTGTCGATATGGGAACAGCAGAAGATCTGAGTGTCAGTGACATCGTGGTGACGATGATTGAGGACACCGCTTTTGGGATTTTAAGGTTTCATTTTGATGTTCGAATCTAAACTCGATGTGATGTGATTGTGTGTGTCTGCCAGAAAGGACACTCGGCAGAGTTGTCAGGATCTGAGTTGGCATCATGATGCGAGATGACCATAATACCCTTCCCTTGTATTTGTGTCTGATTCGTAGAAGAAACCAATTTCTTTTACCGAGTCACGGTCCGATCGATCGACCCGCCTGGTCTGTCTTGTTTCATAACTATCAGTAAAAGCCATGAATTTCAAAATGCTAAGCTGGAAAAGGAATAAAATTAAATTCGTTAGGTAGTGACGATGGACGTTAAAGTTATATAATAACTGCAAGGTTTAAAGATTATATTTTTAAAAAACAACACTTTAAAGTCTGCAGCATTTCCAACCTACAATTTTAAACTGATTATTAATTCTGCCATTATGGTCTTATAGTTGAATGTGACTTCTCATTAAGTAACTATGTGATACTTAATTTTGGTCATATTTAGATTAAAGTGTATTTTGATTTTGATCTTTCCTTGTATAATTGTATAATTATACTCTTCTAATGACTTTTTTCGATTTTATAAATGGTAAAAGTAGATGAGAGAGGATTTAAGTGGGTTTGTTTGCATCAAATGAAATCTCAGTCCTTGATTAGAAATAAGAGGACGGTATTAAGTAATAAAAATAAAAAAAAAAGGTAGGTCTGAAGTTTCAAATGGGGAGATTTTCGTGGGACAAAAACCATGTGAAATCTTACCTGAGATATGACTTTTCTTTTCTTTTCTATTGCTACTTAGTCTTAGACCATTAAATCATTTAATTTGTCTGAATTATAATGAAAATAGGATTTAATTAAGTTTTAAATTCTTTCATAGCATTTTTAATTAAACTTTTATTAAAAAAAATATCTATTAAGTATTCTATTTGTTATATATTTTTAATTGAGTATTTATTATTTGTAGGTAACATGTATTTTTATTTACTTGTTTTCGTGTGTCACTTATTTATTTTCTTCATGTGTTAAAAAAATATGAGATATTCTGATTATTGTAAAATAATATTATGGTTATTCTAATATTTACTTTTTTTTTACTAAGTGAATGATGTGACACTTATCTATGCCTTGTCATGTGAAGATAAGTAATAAAATGATATACAAAAAAGTTAAACTATAAAGATTAAATTGAAAAATATAAAAATTTGTAATAAATAGACCACAAAATTAAATAAAATTAAAAATATCTAAATTTATTTGGAACTTAAACTTAATTAAACCTAAAAACACAATATTATATACGTACTATGATTAAGTTACATAAATAATATAAGTTTCCAATAAATTAATATTTTAACGTTTATTAGAATTATTATTTTCACTTTTAGTTTCAATTGAACATTGAATATGTATTCTTTTTAAAAACAAATGGTGACATATCATAGTCCCTCTTATATGATTATAAAAGTTCTATCCAACAAGTTTCTTCATTACTGGGATTAATCTAGGTGATTAAAGATTAAGCTTGTGATGCACTTAGTTATGATTTTTACCAAGAAGATTTGTTTCTGAATTAGGTTGGAAATGGGTTGATATTGACTAAGTAAACAAATATGTTGTGGATTTAACCCAGGGTCAACTTTATTCTCTAAACATAAGGGACAATTACTTCTTGTAGTCATCAAATTTCTTCTCCCACCTCGTCAAAATGCTTCCGGAAATGCTTTCCAGTGAATGTTTTCTTTCAAAACAAAAAATTTCAGAATTATTTATTGTGTTTCAGGATATGGTGCATGAAGTAATTTCCAAATAAGTGTTATTTTATTAACCCACTTAATAGATGGGCTAAAATTGTCCCGACCCCAAAGTCCTCAACTAAAGTGCGGCATTGCTTCCAGCACCCCACTTGTTTCTTACTGTACCCCATAAAAGTTAATATACCATTTTATCCTTCATTAAAATATTATTACAATTCCTAAATATTATTAAGAAGAACAATGTACCCCATAAAAGTTAATATACCATTTTATCCTTCATTAAAATATTATTACAATTCCTAAATATTATTAAGAAGAACAAAGTATGCGAAACTTGTCAAAAGGAAAGCAAATCAAAATATCTTTTAAATCTAAAAACTTTGTTTCAACTAAAAGACCTTTGGAATTACTTCGTATAAATATATTTGGACATTTACAAAATCAAACAAATTGACCAAACTAAAGGCAAAACCCTTAGTTACATACTAAACTTTCTTCACCATACAACATCCATACAACAACACGTACCAAAGCTAAGCTTGACGATCGAACTTGCAAAGCGACGATCAAACTTGCACAACAGTCAAAGTTGTAAGGTGACAAACAATGGTCAAAGTTACAGTGCGATAATGGTGATAAAATTTTAAGGTACCAATGGTGATAAAGTTACACAACGCACAATGTGGTGTGGTATGAGGGATGAGGTAAACATAGGGATACTCTGAGGGGGAAAGAGATTTTCGGTCAATGAGGGAGGGAGGGTGGGCGAGAAGGGATTTTTCGGGTCTATGAGCATGAGGGAAAAATGAAATGGTTTTCAAAATCTATTAGTTTGATACAAGGGACAGAGGGAGGGAACACGAAAATTTTGGTGGAATTTTTTTTTAATCTATTTTAGACCATATTTTCAATTTTGAGCCTATACATTCTAAAGAGTACACTTATATAAATGTAACAAGACATCATTTAGTAACTGTTAAGTCACGACCCTAAAAATGTCTATATTATATTTTGCCAATAGTTTTGTATCCGTGATCAAGTTTAATGTTGTCTAAAGTTAAAAATAAAAAGTTTTGCTTAACAACGAAATTGGTCTTTAAATTAATCTCCAATTAAATATTAATTTAGAAACCAATTCATTTTATAATCAAAATTTTGATAACTAATATTAGTGACGAGTTTAAAAACCAATTCACAAATCAATTATAGAAAATATTTTAGTTACCAATAATTTTTAGTTTATAAATTGATATCTACATTAATAATTGATCACTATAGTGACTAATTATTTTTTATCACTAAATTTTATCATTATTTAAAGATTTTATATTAATCAAAATATCATAAAACCCTAATTGATTAACCGTACTTATCATATTGATGACAATGTTGATTGATGATCGTGCATTATACTTTACCTCTCGAATGGTTAGTCGCATATGATTTACTACACTATATTATTTGTGTTTCTTTATTTAGATGTATCATTATTCAGTTATAACATTTATTCTATTTAAGTCTTGGTCTTCATCCTTAATTATGATCTACATATAAAATGTATAGGCTTTGTAATGTTTATAATAATTTTTTTTTGTTACACAAAGATTTAGCGAAGAATTTTAACGAATAAACAGAAATTATTTATAAAACGTTAATTAGAGTTGGCAACTAACCACAAAATTTCACTAACTTTTCTTACATAAAATATGAATTAGTTTAGGCCATTAACAATACTTAACCTGTCAGCATAATCCATAAAATATAACATGTCTTGGTCGACCTTCTAATATTTGAAGTTGGTGTTTGATGCTGCCTGCATCAACTTTACTCTGAATGGTTGAGTTCGAAGAGCAATATCAGAAGTGTCAGTAGCAGGGCCAGTTTTTCAATACCCAATTAATTTGGGCTTCAGTGAACTCATAACTTAGGCTTCATATTTGACCCAAAATAAATCATGGGAGTTGTATTAAATTTGTTTTATTATTGCTTATTCAAAATATTTATATCTTTTAATTAAGTTTTCGTCATTCAATTTTTTCATTAAATAAAAATATGATTGTTGTTTCATTCTATCATCTTATTTTGATGTATTAAAAAATATGAGATTTTTTTTAATATAAAATGATAAATAATTTTTATTCCTTCAATATTATTTTATGTTAATCATAAAATCTCATATTTATTAAGACGTGGAAACAAATAAGTAAGAAAATAAAATAATAATAAAGATATCATCAAATAACAAAAATAAAAAAATAAAAAACTCAATTGAAAAATGTAAAACAAATTTGAGAATCTAATATATATAAAAAATAATAAGAAATCAATTAAAAATACTTAAATTTAGTTAAGTGTTATAAATATACTATTAATTCTCTTTCTTATTTTATAAAAATGGAACCGTCTACTACTTTTTTGAATCTATTTCAACATTAACAACTCAAAATAATAATATAAATTTCAAAACAATGGTCAAACAGAGATACCAAAACGGTGGTTGAGTTTACCTTTAGTTAATGATTACTTTTGCTTGATCGTAAACGTGATGATGAAGATTATTTTTGTGTGTTAAGAAAATAAGATAAAGTTGAACAATTTGATTGTACAGCTAAAACCTTAAAAACAAAATGAACCTTTTTAATTTCAAAGGTTTAGTAAAAATATTGAAATTGAGTTTATATTTAAGTTAATTTTATTATAGCTTAATATATTTGATTTTAAAATTTATATCTTAAAATAAAAAATTGAAACCTTGCATTACCGAACAATTCTTAAGTACCCAACTTGTATTTTAATGATTGGGAAGAAGAAACAACAAAAAGTAACTCTGTGTAACATGTAAAATTGAGACTTTTTTTTCTTTTCTTTTCTAAATTTGCTATTGTTGTATAAGTACGTAGTTGATCAGAACTTGATTACCTGGGGATATTAAGATGATAATTAAGAAAGAAGCAACAACAAACAAGAAAACACACCAAACCTTGTTTTATTAACGTCAAAACAGTTTATCTATTGCCTTAACATGTTGAAGCAATTAGTATCTATAATTAAAAAATTGATTAGTTGTGCTGGTCCCTTTCTTTCTTTCAACTCAAAATTCTTTCAATTTTATCTTATATCATTACTAAAATTCTCATATTTTATAAAAAATTTTCTTACAAAAATTTGTTAAAAAGTTTTACAAAAGAAAAAACATCTTCTGTAATATTTTTTAAAATTTTAGTTGACAAATAATTTCTTCATAAATAATTATTTTTTATAAAATTATAAAATTTACAAATATTTTTTATAAAATTTTCTATACAAAATATTTTATATAAAATATTTTGAATAAAAATTGTTAATAATATTTTACAAAACCTTTTTTATAATAAAATTTATAAATATTTTTTATTTAAAAAATTAAAAAATAAAATTGACAGGAAATAACATATTTTAGTAGTGTATAAATATATCTTTTAGATTAATGCATAATAAGACAAGATGATTATTATCATTATTATCGTTGGGGTTATAAATTTGTAGGAAGTAGCAGTTTAACCTTCTATGGTGGAGCAGCTGGATTGTAGCATTTGGAAGGAGGAATTGACTAACGTTTATGACAATCATTTATAATAAAATGCTTTTGACTTTTAAACATATTATTACTTTCGCTCCCGTCATTGTGTCAGGTATTTATCACAACTTTTTTTTGTACTACTTTGAATTTTAGTAGTTAACGTAAATCATTAATTATGTATATTGTTACTTTTTAATACACCTGATGTATGTGATTTAGGTTTTACAAACAAACATATCTACATGAATCAACATGCACTCTATGTATTTAGAGTAAAATGTGATATGATATAAATATTTATATTATCTTAATCTTAATAAATTTAAATAATAAAGAAATGTATTTTTATTGTAAAATATATGTCTGAAAAACGGAAAAAAAAAATTCTCAAATCTAATATAAATACAAAATATAAAGTAAATATTTGTAACATTTTTCTTCTTTTAATATCTATTTATTTGAAATTTAAATTTTAAATTTAATTCTCATCCTTTTTTTCTCTTTTTGATTTGTAATTTGTCTTTCTTTTCTTTCTATGGATTACATCTTCATTCAATTTGACATTTTTTTATTGTATTTCTTATTTTATCAATTTCATCCTTTTTTTGTCTATTGTGTTAGTAAAGTTGGGCTTTATAGATGATAAAATGTAGTTATTCATCTACTTTCTTTTTATGAACATTAATATTCTTTAAGAGATATTTCTCTTCTTTTAATTTTGATTTTTCTTCTTCTTTTGTAATAATAAACTCCTCTCTTATAAAATATAAAACAAAATTTTTATCTTTTATATTAAGTTTGAATACTTCTTGGTTGTTTATACCTTTAATCACAATTTTCAAATGTCATCTTATGACCTATTTTTACCATATGAGAAACATTTAACAAATTTTGATTAATCTCAAGAACATATAAGATATCAACAATTAAATTGGCACTTGAATAAATTTTAAGTGCAATTGTTTGTGTACCTTTCCTAATAAGTTGTTCTTCATTTGAAATTCTTACTCTAAAAATTACGATTTGTTGAACTTTTTGAAAATTTCTTGATTATGAGTCATGTATTTGTACAACTATCTATAATTAAACCTTTTTGTAGATTTATTAGTTGTAACACATAATATTGCGAGAGGTATTTCATCTTTTAATTTGTCATTTACAATCTTTACCTCTTATTTAGGTGGTTGGGATTTGTATACCTTTTTTACATGTCCAAATTGACTACATTTGTGGTATTTTGCATTTGGCTTTTACCAATACTTGTAGTGTTGGTGATTATTTTCCTTGTAATGGAACAAAATGGAAAAACTTGTCTGTTGTTTTTTTGTTACATTTTCTCCTTTGTAATTTTTGATTGTGAAAACACTTCCATTAGTAAGAAGTACTTTTAATTGCATGATTTTCTCTCATTAATCTTTGTAGCAATTTTATCCACAAGTCTAGAATCTCCTTACCCAATAATTTTATCTTGTTAGAAATACCCAACAATTCATTCGATTATTCCTTAAATTCTTTCATCATTTGTAACTCAAATTCCCTTATCAAATTTAACACGTTCAGGTCTAAATTCTTCTCATTTTCCTTGTATTATTCTTCCAAGTAATCCTAAATTTATTTGAGTGAATTTAGGAACATGATCTTAGTGAGGATCATTAAACACCAACAAACAAGCATGACTTCACATTTTCCTTATTTGTCTTTTTCTCCTTTTACATATTAATTTGAACCATGATGGAATTTTTAAGTAACATATCAACAATGTAATCCTCTTCCACAACATCCAATAAGTCTAGATTCTAATATAAGTTTGCATTATTGTCTTTCATAAATCATAACTTTCACCATCAAAAAGTGAAATAGTAACATGTAATAGTTTTTCTTCCATTCTACACATTCCACAAGAATGATAATTCTCGATATTATTAATGGGATTCGAGTTATAGAAATATAAAATACATGTGATATAAAGGAGTTTGTCAATTTATTTTATTCATACACTCTATGTATAAAACAAAATGTGACAAAATATAAATATTTATAATATCTCAATTTTAATTTCTTTAATCTAAATAATAAATAAAAATATCTTTAACTTTATGTAAAAGATATTTATGAAAACGAAAGGTTTTCTAAAATCTAATTTAAATAAAAAGATATTAAACAAATATTCTCAATAATGATGATTGTGTGAAGTTAGTTAAACTATGTACAATAAAATTTTTATATTGGGACATATTTTCATACATAATTTTTTGAGTAAAATATTTTATTCTAACATTCCATATCGTGTCTTCTTGTTTGTAATTCATTGTTGAATGAATAAAATTCTTAGTTTGACACATACTTAACAAATATAGCAATTCGCTTTGTATGCCTATATTGTATAACCCTCTTCTTGCATTTAGACGATGGTTTTCAACAATTTCAAAAAATTAAAATACATAATATTTGAATTATTTACAATTCAATTTTCTTTATTTATTAAAATATCTTAGATTTCAGTTTTTTTATTTAGATAAATTAAATTATAATAGATATTATAATAGATAATAGATAACATATAACAGATAATGGATAATAGATATACATTTTTTTTAAATATGAAAAATATTAAACAATTTTTATATTATCAATAAATATATTTTATTTATCAAAAAATATTAATTTAAGAAACAAAAGTAGAATATATTTTTTAAAATTTAATTTAAATGACCAAGTAATTAGAAATCATTAAAGAATATAATTAAAAATAAAATAATAGTATAGAAAACAAGAATAAATATTTTAAATATGTTATTGTGTAACATAATAAATGGGTAAAAGAATACAATAACTCTTTAGAGACATGTGACACTAAAATAAATATGAATAACAAGGTAAAAAAAAAGGGTAAAATAATAAAATAACTCTCTATGATCATGTGATAGCAAAATAAATATGCGTAAAAACATAAATTAACAATATTAAATGACTTAAAAACCAACATTTGGACACTTGTCAACAAATGGGTAGTAAAGTAAATTTTTTAATTTTTTTTAGATTATAAGATATTTAATATAAACATGTTAAAGACAATTTTTTGCAAGAGAAATTTATTACATAACATTTTTTTGTATTATCAATATATATATATATATATATATATATATATATATATATATATAATTTTTTAAATAATAGTAATTTAAGAAACAAATATAAAATATATTTTTTAAATTTTATTTTATTAAATGACTAAGTAATTAAAATCATGAAAAGATATTATTAAAAATGAAAAAAAAATAGTATAGAAAAAAATTAATATTTTAAATATAAGTTATTGTTAAACATAACTCTCTAGACACATGAGAGAGTATATTAAATATGAATAAAAAGGCAAAATAGTAAAATAACTCTATACGATCATGCGATAGCAAAATAAATATGGGTAAAAAGATAAATTAAAAATATCAAATTACTTAAAACCAACATTTGAGGAACTTATCAACAAAATAAGCATGGATAATAAAATAAATTTCTTAGAATTTTTTTTCTTAGGACGTAAGATACAATAGATGACTTAAAAATCAACATTTGACATACATTTTTGTCTCAATTTTTGTCAAGTTTTGTTAAATCAGTCATAATTTTGTTTTTTTTTTACTCAAATAGGTCATTATTTTAGTAAATTTTGTTCAATTAGGTCCTTTTTTGTTAACACCATTTAAATCATTAACGACCATGAATAGTGATTGTCACGTGTCACTTCGTGATTTTTTTTAAATATTTTTTAAAATTTTTAATATTTTTTTAAAATGTCGACATGTCAATCCAACAACGTGTCACATGTCATTGTCAATATTTTATATTCCATTTGGTCCCTATATTTATTATTTTTGTTCAATTTAGTTCAAATTTTTGTTAACATGAACCAATTTTGTCCCTCTCCAAATTGAAACCAAATTTAATTTTTATATTAAAATTCTAATTTTTAAATAAATATTTTTATATAATATATTAAAATTGACATCATTATAATTTTTATATAAAAATTAAATTTGATCTCATATTCGACAAGGACAAAATTGATCAATTTTAACCAAAATTGAGACTAAATTGAATAAAAATAACAAATATAAAGACCAAATTGAATATAAAACATTTACTCTAATACGTAACACACAACTAGATTAACACACGGACATTTAAAAAAAATTTAAAAATTAAAAAAAATTAAAAAAATCACAAAGTGACACGTGACATTCACCGCTCATGGTCGTTAATGATTTAAACGATGTTAGCAAAAAATGACCTAATTAAACAAAATTGGCGACAATTAGAACGTATTAGAGCACACACAAACAAAATTAGGATTTGTAAAACCAAACAAAAATTGAGATCAAAAAGGTATTTTAACCTTTTTTCTATATGTAGGTGGATCGAATGCAAATGAAACCACTAATCATTTGTAAAAATAATAAATATTTTGGTTATTATAAAATTTTAGTAATGTGTAATTGTTTAGTTTTTATATTGAATTTTCTCTAGCTGTTATTTGATAATTTAATTTGAGATTATACTACTATAATATTTTTCTTAATATTTGACATCATGAAAAGAAAAGAAAAAGTATATTATTTTAATATTGAGTATTTTGATAGTATCATGATTCCCTTAGTTTGATTTTTAAAATTTTTTATAAAAATTATTTAATTGATATTTGAAACATTAAAAAAATGAGTGAGTATGAATATAAGAATATATTCGTTATTCAGTAGAGATGAATATTTTGTTAAAAATTATATATTCATTAGGTTTAGTATTAAAAATGAAAATAAAGATAAATTTTTATTATGAAAATAGATCATAATTCACATATCCGCTCTGCTTGTTCCCATCCCTAATAAAGAGTTTATGGCATAAACCGCTCTGCCATGTTCCAATCTTTGATAAAGAGTTTATGGCATAAAGTAAGTTATCTAAATGCGTTAATTCAAAACCATAATTTCAAAATATGTTTTTATACTTTGATAATTAATTATATTGTGAGTTTGGTTTAAGATTCAGTGACCTACATGACGTCTTGGTGCGACCCCACTGTTCCTTGGCCAAGTAGTAGTTCTTTGGAAAAATGACAACATTAGTACACACTAAGAACTAGGTTACTGGCCCAGCTAGTTGTACTAGTACTGCTAGGTACTACCTCCTCTGCAATCATAACATTACCATGAAAATGGTCCTCAATTTTATCTCACGGTACACATTTTTGGATTATGATCCTTTGTGAGGAAAAAGAAACCGAGTACTTAAAAAGGTTAGTGTGCAAGGGAAAGAGATTCTTTTTCTGTCCTTTTAAAAACATATCACTATTTTAAATTATTAAATTATACGAACTAACTAAGTTATACAAATATATAATTTTCTATAGATATATATAACTTTTATTATTCAATATGTTTTTTTTTTTCAAACTGAGGAAATGAAGATAAGTAGTTCACCTAGTCTTATATAGTTAGATTCATTTTTAATTAGCTATTCTTTTTGTAATTCCATTTTTCATTTTTGAATTCATAATTTGAGGAGGGAACTCAATATTTTAAGAGCTTTTCAGAAAGATAATGTAAAAAACAGTTTACTCCTCTAAAAAAAAATGATTAGGTTATGATTGTTTTATTTTAATCTAGGGTTTGAACTCTATATATACAAATCATGACGTGGCTGGACTCTGCAAAGAAAATCTCACAACATGAATATTATTATACCGCCCACATTCTTTCATACACATACATGCGTACAAAAAAAACATTTATTTTTTTGATACAATAAAAAATCTGTTTTAATACAATAGATTTATATTTTTTAATAGTATGATCAGATTGAAATGAGTCACCTGGATGAGTAATTAAAAATACACTAAAAAACAAAATAAAATTACGTATTTAGTTCAAACTACAAGCTGTTTTGTGCTCTTAAATTTTGGGAATAGTTCTTCACATTATTGTTAATAATTTTGATAAATATTCTAAGACAACCTTTCTTTCTCAACCATTTTTTGCTTAAATAAGAACTTTAGCTTCCACAAAACAATACTTAATTATACTTAACATTTAAAAATAAATATATAATAATTATTTATGTTAATTTTTATATAACAAGATTATATTGGTAAAATAGTTTCACGAGTTCATAAAAGTTTTAAAAAAATGAAATATATATATATTTAGAATTCATTACTTAAATTTTAATTATTTAACAAAGTCACTACAAAAAGAAAACAATTTCGAGGTTAGAATTAGAAAATGATAAATGAATAGGCTTTTGAATATCGTACGAATTTGTTTTAATTTTAATATAGAATCCTCTACTTACATATCAATTTCCTAAATACAAAAATATTATATAACTTTACTGATAAAAATACGAAAATAAAACAAAGAGCGAAACCAATTATGAAAGAAACAAATTCAGAGCCAAGTACATATAGTTGTATTTGTTTTTAAGAAAAGGAGAATTAGAATATGATTCAAAATTCTCTCTCTCTCATTTGTCCAATCATCCCGTTGTAATGTCAACCGGATTCCGGTAATCACCATTGTTCGTACCTTTTTAACCGTTTCATATATAAAATCACTTAACCCCAACCCTTTCTTTTGCGAATAAACCTATATTTGTCAGTCATATATTTTTATATTCACCACGTAACTCAAGAACCTAGCAAACCTCATAGATACAAACAAGTCGGCAATTTCATAAGAAGAAGAAGAAGTAAAGGCTTGCCATGGCTGAGGAGTTTCAAGCTAGGATTTGTGGTGAAAACTGGTGGAGTAGTACTATTGATTCAGCAAGAAGTGTATTCCCAGTAACCTCATCATCGATTGCTTCTTCTCCTTGTTCCGTGGCAGCTCATAATGATGCAGGAATCTACAGCACTCGCCAAACAGATTTGAAGGCTACCAAGTGTTGTGTTGAAGAGACTAACAATTTACTTTCTAACACTACTTACCTGGGTTTTTCTGATGCACACAAGCCACCCAAGAGTGAATCAGCCAGTGGAAGCAGTGGAAGTGGTAGCTTGTTGATCGATTCTACCATACAGATGATGGGTTTTGGGCTCACATCTTCAACATCAGAGAATTGGAATCAACCTCTATTAGTGTAAGACATCGCCAAAAGTAATATGTATATGATCATATATGCTTTACTTTTGCTAACATTTTCTTGTCAAAGAGAACTTTAATTAAATTTTTTATGTAATATATGTGTGGGTGGAAAGGTTTCTAGTATATGGTCCAGCGTTTCCACTAGGGTTCAAAAAAGTTTATTTCTCTTAACTTTTTCTCATTGATTTCATTTGAAAAAGGGAACTTGATCTTATCAAAGCATATATAGCTTATACTATAGCTCTCAATTTTTTCTTTAGCTATTGGATTCTCCTAATCATGACCTTATATTTTGTCTCTTTTTTTTTATCCCATAGTCGATGTAATAATGGAAGGCCAGAGAGCAATTTTGATTCCGTGCTTCAGGAAGAAACGGGAATAGATTCTTCTAATTCACAAATCCGCAGGGATTGGACTCCGAAGAGCTTCTCCTCTGCTGGTGGAGGAGACCAACAAATTGATAATTTCAAACCATTGAACCAAGAATTTTCAGTAGATTACCAGAGTCTAAGTTCTTTAACCAGCAATGGGTTGTCATCAAATCGTGATTTTGCAATTGGATCAGCCTCCTATGGTAACCCTTCAACGTTACAAAGCTTATATGAACCTGATCCTCACCCACAATTACCACAGCACTCACTTTTCACCAGCCGTTCAATGTCCTATTCATCAAAAGCAAGTTATGGGACACCCTGCACTGAACTAGCACCAACATGGTCTAAAGTCTCTACTTTTTTTAAGCCCACAACAACAGCAAAGCAACACCCTATTGGACTTCACTTTTCTAACAACACCACTTTCTGGAATGCTTCCGCCGACGCACTTAACGACATAAGAGCAGGTACCTTTACTTCATCGCAATCACAATATCAAACACCAACCTTCGATCCAGAGAAACACAACTTCCCAAGTACTCCATTAAACAAGGTATATATATGTTTCAGTTAGTACAGTTTTTCATGTTCGCTTAAAAATATATATCCATATATATCTCTAGCTAGCTAGGGTTTTCCGTTGAGCACTGTAATTGATAAATATGTACTGAAGTGCAGCTCAACAGTGAAGAAACTCTAGATTCAGCAACAATGGCGAGGAAAGATGCTTGTGAACCAGCAATAAAGAGGTCAAGGATTGAAACTCCGTCCCCATTACCGACTTTTAAGGTATTGTACTGTTTTTGTTTACTATGCAACAATATTGTTCAACCTTTATAATAATTTCACTTTAGATTTTAATCAACTTGACATGTATGGACAGGTTCGGAAAGAGAAGCTAGGGGACCGGGTCACTGCTCTTCAGCAATTGGTTTCACCTTTCGGAAAGGTGAACATTTTCGGATATGTCTCTTTCACTTTTATTTTTATTTTTTAATTTCCACATACGACTACGATAGAATTGAGACCTTTACTTTCTCAGAGCACGTTGATAGGTAAAAATGTAAAAACTCACTCAGATATTTTACTCTTGTTCATCTCAACAGACCGACACCGCATCCGTTCTTCACGAAGCCATCGAGTACATCAAGTTCCTTCATGATCAAGTCAATGTATGTTTCCATTGACCCAACATTGTTTTGAACAAAACCCTAATTATTTGAGTACCATGTAGAAATCTTTAATAGGAAAATGGTTTTACTGTAAGACCCTTTTTATGCTGTGTTTTAAATATTATCTTGACATGAATTACAGGTTTTGAGTACCTCATATATGAAAAACGGAGCTCCCATCCAAGTGCAGCAGGTAGTAAAAATGTGTTTTATGAATATAGTAGGTGATATGACATGAATTAAAATGATTAGATGCAGTATGTTTTGATTAGAATTAGGTGGTTATGTTAGTTTTTGAAGAGATAGTAGGAGATTAGTTTTTGTTGTAGTGAAAGATATATTAATTATATGTTTGTTGAAAGGAGTGTGATGATCTGAAAGAGTCAGAAGGAGCACATGAAGATTTAAAAAGCCGAGGTCTGTGTCTGGTACCGATTTCAAGCACATTTCCAGTTGCAACAGAAAGCAGTAGCAGTGGTGAATTGTGGACGCCTACATTCAGGGGCGCTCTGTTGAGATAGGGAAGATAAAGGCAAAGTGGAGAATTGATGACGTATTGTTAACTATTTGCATGTGTAAGATGATGAAGGAGATGAGAAAAGGTGAAGAAAACAAAGGATCAAAAAGAAGGAAAAGTGAGAAAAGAAACGAAGGAAGTGACCCTTCAAACCTCACCAGGGAAGCTGGGCCACCCTCGACAACAATGATGTGCGCTTCCAAATCATTAGTGACCACTGGAACAGAAAATACTTAACTTCCATACATATATTTTATCATCCCATATCTTAGTTAATTTGTGGTTGGGGAGAGTAGAATCATATATAAATTCACCCACATTTCGTATTAGTTGTTGCTTCTAGACAATTCACAGCCTATGGGCTAATTTAATGCCTTTTAATTTCTTCCACTCGATCGTTGTTTATATTTTTACAACTAAATTTTAACAATTTTTAATGTTAAAAAATCATTTTTCTTATTTATTATCACATTAATATATCAATTTAGATTCTCTACTTATTTTTTATATTGTATTTCTATTCTATTTTGAAAATATATTAATAGATATTATGTTTTAAAATATATTGATTTTTTTTAATTATAACATTAGTGTATTTTGAAGCTTCTAAAATATTAAAAATCTGGCCTCGTAATACATTCCCCTTTAATTATCAAATTAGACAGTTTTATTATCACCCTGACAGTTCGATCTTCGGTTGATTGAATTTTCAACATGAAATAACGCCACTTCTTTATTTTCTTTTCTTTTTTTTGTTTAAGAGAAAAAAAATTTGAGTGATATTGTTTATGGTTGATAATTCAATTTTCTGAAAACCGAATTCTTGAATAATAAATGAGTATAATTTAAGAATTAAAAAGGAAATAAGTTTATTTCCATAACTTTTCTTTAAATCGATTTACTTTTGGGAAAAATTCATGTCTAGCACAGATTCTTTTTTTTTGTTTAAGAGAAAAATAAAATATTTAAACAGTACATAATATTCATATTTTTTTGGTTAATGTAATTTTTATCTTTCAATTATTTTAATGGTGTAAGGTGTTTCCCTTCACTCACCTTTCTAAGATATCATTTAATTGGGTGGTCTGGACGATCAAGTGACATGGATTTAAGTTTTTAAATTTAAAATAAAATAATTAATAATGATTAATTAACTATAATGTATAAAGATAGATAAATGATTATAAAAGATGGAGGATCTTATCATTTCTTTGCCTTAAAGGCTTAATTAATTTTATTGTCTTGTTCATTTTGCTAGGTAAGTGATGACAGCTGTTTTGTCTTTAACGGGTTCTGCAATAGCACCTTTACATTGTAAATTTAAAGCCAAAAGTGGTCCTAAAAAAATTAAAATCCACTCTTGTGAGTAATTATTTTAATGAAATGTTCATTAGTCGGCCAGTCTTCTTCTCATAAAATTAACAGAATAAAATAAACCGTTTTAAAGAAAAAAGAGAATAAAATAAATCATTGATTAAAAGAAAAAACATTAGATATGAGATGGGAAGAGTTGGTTACTTTGAAGGTGTAGCTCATTCTACTTTCATTAATTTAATAGGAGAATGATAAATATATGTGATTCAACTTGTGCTTATTTTTCACGTGTGCATTATATTAATGATAATGACAAATACAACATTATAGATGAGATGGAAAGAGATAGTTATTTGAAATGTGTATTTCTCCCGGGAAGCCGTAGGTGGAGGATTAGAGGGGCTATTAGTCCCCAAACCTTTAAATAATCTAGATTTTTTTTTATGTTGCATGTGATATCAATTGTATTATGACAGAGGTCAAATGCACTACCAGAAAAATGTAATTTAGTGACCACCAAATTCGATCGCTAAATAACATAAATCAGTCGCTAATACCATTTGCGACTGAATTAGCGACCTAAATTATGTGGTAAGAAAAACCTTAGTGGCAAAAATAATAGCGACCAATTTTTATGTAGTCACTAAATAGATACCGAAATATCAGTCGCTATTTGGTCCCTAAAAGTTTGGTCACTTCCCAAGCATAAGAGACCAATTTAGTAACCAAAAGTGATACTAAATTCGATTGCTAGTTTGGTCGTAGAAGGTAGGTAGTTAGCGACCAACTATTTCGGTTGCTAAAGTATGATTATTATATTTATGTACAATTTTCTTTTGGTAGCTAAATTTGGTGGCAAAGTTGTGAGACAAACAATGACCAATTATATCGGTCATTAAAGTATGATTATTCTTTTTGCGTTGAAATGGTGGCAAATTTTTTATCAATAGGGACTAATATTGGTTGGTCGCTAAATTGGTGGCAAAGTTCGAAGACTAATAGCGACCCATAAAATCGGTCGTTGATTAGCAAAAAAACAAAAAAAAATATTATTGGTATTATTTACGATTTTTACCTGCTTAAAAACAATATTTTTACTTATTTATGAATGACAAAATTTAATCTAGCTAAGTAATAACAAACTACATTACATAATATAGTAAAGTGTAGTACACACATTACAAGTGATAAATATATAACATGATCCAAAAGAACAAAAAAAAAATAGTTTGAAAGTGTGCAACATTGAAACACACAAAATAACTAAACATGAAACTAATGATCTCCTGGTCTACTATCACTGATATGGTCTACTCTACCATCTCCAATAGTAGTAGGATTAGTAGGACCTGCCACAACATTTTTCAAATGAATATGTTGCAAAATAAGTTTCATTTGTTAATTTTGTTGGCGCATACGTTCATTTTGTTCATGCATACGTTCACTCTGTTCGGCAAGATTTTTCAGCAAGTGTTCAACCTTTTCTTCAAGTGTCTTCTCCTTGGCATTCTTTGTCATAAGTTCAACATTCAACTTCTGAATAGTCTCACGCATCTCTTCTATTTGATGTACTACTGGAGCTTGGCTAGTATAAGAGTGAGCACCTGCAGAACTATAAAACTTTTTGCTTAATGTACCAAGTCCATACACATTCCCTTTCTTACTTTCACCTCCAACAACACTAAAGTATATTTCATTGTCATCAATAGAGGGAACATGAGCGTTTTGTGAAGATGACCCTTCATGCATGTGTTGTTGTTGGACTTCTGCTCGGCGTTGCTTATATTTTTCCTGAAAATAATAACATAAACTATTCTCAAGATGGAAACACACAACAAACACTAAATTATAACATTAAATGTTAAACATACTACAAGGTCACGAGTCTTGTCATTTACCCATTCTCCAATCTTTAGTTTCTTTGTTCTTTCTACAATCTCCCAAGCAGTTGGTTCTCGTTCAAGTTGCCTAGACTACATATATTTAAACATAAGTAAAAGTTAGCATCTTAAGTCTAATATATTATATTTCAATTAAATATACAAAAATATAATAAGTACCATTTTCTCAAAATGAGTTGCAGTAGATATGGAACCACCATAGTAGTGGTGGACCAAGTCACAATTGAATCATGGTGTTTGAGCTTGTGTTACACTCTTAAGTAAAAAGAGTTGCACCCTCACTAATAGCTATAACTTTTGGTCTAGTGGTAAGTACTTGGTTATATCAATTGGTATTAGAGCCAATATTACAAGTTTGATTCTTGGTGGGTTAAGTCACAATCCGTGTGGTCCTAACAATTTATACATTATGAAATTCATAACAATTAAATTTAGTAATTTTTATTTATTTTTACATAACATAAGTTATTTGATATTAATAAGTAGTAAAATGTAAAATTAAATATTGTAAAAAGAATTGATTAAGATATATATTTTTTATTTATTTTTGAATGACTAATTGTTTTGTTTCAATTCCTTTCTTATTATCATTATGTGTTAAAAATTTCGCATCGATTAAAGATAAGATAATTTTATAGTATATAAGTGGGTGCAAACCATATCTTACAAGTTAGTTATATGAGATTGAATTAGACTTAAAATTTATTTCTTAACATGGTATTAGAGTTATGAATTAAAGTTTCTAGCAAAATTTGTTGTTTGTTAGGCCTATCAGACGCTATCAGATCATTTATTAATGTCTACTCTCACGTTCGAGATGTACCTTAAAATGAAAGGGGTGCATAGGAGATCGCCGTACAAGTTAATTTTGTAGGATTAAATTAGACTTAAAGTCTATTTGTTAACATCATCTTATCTATTATTTTTCAAGAAAAAAAGTTAAATACAAACTTATTATTTTATTTTTATTTCTCGTCTATTATGTTTTATTCTTGAAGAAAAAAATAACACTTTATTGTACCACTTAATAGTAAAATATTAATTTCATAGTATAATATTTTTTATTTCATAAGTCTTTTCGATAGTAATTCTTCCTAGGAAAGAATATACAAGGAAAAAGTTAATAGATTATCAATATTTAACTTTTCTTTTTAGTTCAAAATCAAATTAATTATATAAAAAATTTTCCTTTCAACATTCGAGATATATACACTTTTGTAACAAATTTTATCCTTTGGATTTTAATGAATAAAAGAATATTATTTTAAAATTTCAACTTGGTGATGCTCTTAACCATTTATTGATGATGCTCTTAACCATTTAGATTTGAAGAATTAATCAATTATATTTGAATTTTATCAATCTTTGACAACAATAGAGAAGTCAAGTAAATTTTACTTGATAAATAATTTAGTTCGTCTTATTAACTCTTCTTGTTTCTACGGTTATAACATAAAAATCCTTTTTACAATTAACATTAGTAAAATAAGATTGCAAAATAAAATAAAAAATGAATTTCTTATGAATAATGTGATTATTTGAGAAATAAATAATTAAAAATTAGAGTTTTGATTCAACTATTAACTATTGATGACTTCCAAAATTTGAATGAAACTCTAATCAAAATAATATACTAAATATTTAAGAAAACAAAGTTTAAATGTGCAATTCATATAATGTTTCACGTAAATAGACATTGTTTTACATGTGTTAAAACTACATATCATAAAATTACAATGACCAATTGTCAATACCATTTGATTCATCCTCATTTTGTAGTGAAGGAGGAGGTTTAACTAGTGAAAATGTTTGTCTTGTTTTATCCTTCAACTTTGCTTAAAAGATCGATATATATTATATCCTTCAAGTTTTTATTTTCTTTAGATAAGTTTAACCAAGATTTTTCATTTGTTTATAATTTACCTTATATGATGAAATTTGAAGAAATTGAAGGAAAAAAGTTTAAATTTTGCACTCTTTAAACAAAGTTGTACATGGATCTTCTTTTGTCCATTCAATATTAAAGAAAATGTCATCATCCAATGGTTGATTGAACAAACTTAAATGTGTCTTTTGATGAGTCTATATACATAATTAATGAAAATGATATTCAAAAGAGTAATATAAATTTATAATAGCTCAAATCATACAAAATTTAAATCCCTTATGACTTCTATATTATGTATACAAAAAAAAAATTGATTTTAAAGCTTTAAGTACTACCAAATCATCTAACTTAAAAAAAAAAAAAAAATCTCTAGGATTTGAGGACACTCATATATCAAACTTCAAAAATCTTATAGGTATTCTAAAACGATCTCACCATATTTAAGTAATAATTGTATTCAATTTTTATTAAACCAAAATTAAAGAGCAAAAGCCTGTTTTAAATAATTATAATATAATTGATTATTTTTAAAAATAATTTATCACATATTAATTGAAGATAATTCACTATATTAAGTGATAACCAATTAATACGTTATAAAAACCTTTCTTAAATATTTTTGAAAAAACCTTAAGTAAAATGAAGGCTTCAGTGTGAACATATTCGCTATTTTAAGGTAAATGCACGACTCATAAATTCACACATGAAATCTATTAACACTCAATACATTGTGTTTCATCATAAAAAATACAAGATAAGTTCTTCAGTCTTTAAGATCCTTGATAAGTTTTTGAACAATAGTATTTTGTTTATTTTCAATATAGATTCATAATGATATATCAAATGTTCTTTCTTTATTCACAAAAAGATTTAGCCAATCCAAGCAAAACATGACCACATATGTATTTGGTGCAAGAAAAGGTTATTATACCAATAGCAAATTATTTATATAAAATATACATTCAAGAAATTAAGAACTACATTCATCAACTCACACATTATATTTGATTTATACCATTGTAACCAACAAAATATGACAAATTAATAACTAAATAGAACTTTCATAAAATATGAAACTTACAATCAAACAATTGTAGAGAACATTAAAAGATAAAAATGCCGCTGGATTTGGACAATTTTCATCATAAAACCCAAATGCTAATTTATGAATATTTAATAATTTTATTTCTGTTCAAAATGAATGGTAATTTGTAGGAATAACGTAATTTTAATTTATAGTTACCTATAAATACTTAAATATTTTTATTATAAATATCATTATTTTTCTTTTACAAAATAAAAACATACATATCTTCGTCTAATTTTTTTCCATTGTTTAACACACAAAAACATAAGGAAAGTGATAGTTTGACGAGAAATTTTTTGACAAACTTTGACAAAGTACCGATTTAGGTAAAAAAGTGCTATTTTATTACTTCATTTTAATTAAAAAATAAAAAATTAATCTATTTAATTTTATTTATGAAAATTTTGTCAAATTTGTCAAAAGATAATTTTCTAAAACATATTAAACCTTTTCCATCCCTTTTTGAAATGATACATGAAATCTTGAAGTGTAATATGACATAACAAATCGTCACAAATTTATTAAATATATCATTATTCTTAGTCCCCAAATTGTCCATCCAATTTCAAAAAGTTGGGGAACGAAAAGGCATGAGGCATTATTTATTAAAGTATGCGAATTATGAGTCTTCACTTATTTTCTTTGATAGAAAACTTTCTCTTTTTCTTGTTTTGGCTAATCAATGATGACAATATATATCTATCTTATAGTACAAGTTTTTCTTCCCACCTGAAAAGGGTTCCTTCTTTTCACAAAGGAAAAAAGATGTTATTCCTTCTTTGTTGGTACTTTGAATCTGATCTTCCAAGCTTCTGAAGAACTTTGATCTACCAATATTATTAATATTTCAACGTTAGGAAGGAAACAAAATAGAAGACAAGAATTTGTTCAAAAAATAAAGATGGAATGACAAATCATGAGGGCTAACTTAAAAAAATTATTCTTTTTTTTCATTTGGAGGTTCAAAATCTCCTAAAATTAAAAGAACTCTGAAATGTCCCTTTTCTTTGGTTCTCTTCCATCCAAATGCATGAAGCTTTTCCTTTCAGTGTTGTCAAGTTGCTAGTTGACGTAAATGAGATGATTACATTTGTAAAGAAGATGAAAAGGATTTTACTATTTTTGGGTGAAAGACCTTCAGATACTGACTTAAGCATAATAATGGTAGTTGACATTGGTTATTCCCAAAGTTGCAATAATAGGAAGAATAAATGCAGAATATTGATGTGATTCCATGAAGTGAGAGAGACCACAAATGTTAAACTCTAAGCCTTTTCTTTTGCTTCCATTCAAAGACTGAATATTTTTAATGTATTTAATGTCTGCGTATGTGACATCAATAGTTTTGTTTAGGTTTAATCATTTGGTTCTGTTTTAAGTTTGTCTTTCAATTTTTTTTTAATCTTTGATTTTTGTTGAGTATGATGAAAATATATATTTTGTAAAATTTCACTTCTCTTAGTATAAGTAAGAGAGTGGGTGTTCATAGTTATATAATAGACTCTAGGTTAATGGTTTTAGTTGTCTCAAGTCTTACCATTTTGAGTTACTGTTGACTTTCTTATACTCTTGTAAGTAGATTGTTGTGAGATATAGCCAAGTTCTTACTTTAGCGAGTGTGGGTGTAATTGGGGTTAAGAGTTGAGAGTTAGGTTGTGTATTGTATAAATTTGCATATAATAAATATTGTCTGGTTGTCTTTTGACAACGGTCGTGGTTTTTCTCTGTATTTGGAGTTTCCACGTTATATGACGTGTATCCTTGTTTTTGTTTTAATTTCTCTGTTAGTCAGATTATTCTTAGAGATTAAACTGCAGTGTTTTTCTCAACATTTTTGATTTGTGAAAATTGATCCAATTTAGTTCTGACTTGTGAAAAATTGATGTAATTTAGTAATTTTTGTTAACTTTTTTGAAATGAATTAGAGATATTAAAAAAATCCGTACTAGCAGGTATCCGTAGATAAAACTTGCAACAAGTAGGAGATGAATATCATAAATGGATACTCGCGGGTAACGAGTACAAATGTTTTTTACACTCGTATGTTAAGGAGGCGGGTACAACGTCATTAATCTACTTTTGTAATTTCATTCGGACTTATATGAATTTGAGTTTATTTGGACTTTGTTTGAAAATTTATGATAGTGATTATTTTATTTCATTTGAATTTATGCTTATAATATGTTGTTAAATATTTTTAGAATTTTTTTAAATACTAGTAGGTACCCACCGGTATCCGGATATATTAAAAAATATGCATGTACTTGCACAACGAATACCCACACAAATATGAAGATGGATACGGGACGAATATTTATCTAGTGGATAGGGTATGGGAGAGTACACGTACCCTACCCGCTAGGGATGGCAACGAGTCAGGTCGAGCACGGATAGTGCCTACCCGCAACCCGACTCGCCAAAAAAAATCCACCCGCTACCCGCCCATTTACCCGTCGGGTATCCGTTTAAAAAATACCCGCGAATATTTTTAAAACCCGCAGGTACCCGTGGATACCCGATACCCGCATATATTTAAAAAAATATATATATTTTATAAATTTTGTAATGTAAAATTATAAAAGTAAAATATAAATTAAATTAAATTATAATTATAATTAAATTTGACATAATAAAATATACTGTTAATTTTAATTTTAATTAAATTTAACTTAATAAAGTATAAATTAAATTTTAATTTTAATTTTTTGGTATAACGGGTACCCGCGGGTACGGATAGTATGATACCTGTACCTGACCCGTTTATAAGCGGGTATTAAAATACCCGTTACTCACTACTCGCGGGTGATAAATACCTGTGGGTAGTAACTATCCGCGGCGGATATCCGCGGGCGCGGGTATTTTTGTCATCCCTACTACCCACTTTGTTGACATCCCTAAAATGAATCAATGATTTCTCATCAAAATTGAAGTTATTAATAAGTGTTGGTGTATGGCCGGGTACATCCCGGCCCAATAAAACAGAAATGGTCGAGATCACCCCGGCCCAAGTACGAGGCACATTCGTTGTGGCCCAGTCACTGGGGTAACTGCTTTTCACCTTTTCTCCAACACAACACAGAGGGCCCAATAAGTGTGATGGCCGGATATATCTCGGCCCCTTTTGGCCGAGTGCATCCCGGCCCAAGGGAGTGACAGATGGAACATATGATTATGGCGCAGAGGTACAGAGGAGCAGCGTGCAATCTCAGTCAAAAAGGAAGGAGTTAATATTTGGCGAAGTACAGACGGGCAAACCCCAAAAAGGAAGGAGTTGATATTTGCGAAGTACAGACGGCATTACCCCAAAAAAGGAAGGAGTTGATATTTGAGAAGTACAGACGGGCAAATCCCAAAAAGGAAGGAATTGATATTTGCGAAGTACAGACAACATTACCCCAAAAAGGAAGGAGTTGATATTTGAGAAGTACAGACGGCAAAACCCCAAAAAAGGAAGAAGTTGATATTTGAGAAGTACAGACGGCCAAACTCCAAAAAGGAAGGAGTTGATATTTGAGAGGTACAGACGGATAAAACTCAGAATGGAAAGAGCTGATCTTTAACAAAGACACAGAAGAACAATCTCAGCCAATAAGGAAAGAACTGATGCGTGCAACCTCAGTCGGAAAGGGAAAGAATCGATCCTCGAATACGAACGGCCCGCAAATAATGATAACAGGTCCATTAAGAAATTAGTATAAATTAAGGCCTAAGTGAACAGGTAAATGTACGCTTTTCTGATTAACCTATCACTACCCATATCGATCACTCTCTAACTTGAGCGTCGGAGTGCCTGCAGGTACCCCCACCCCCGGAGTGCAGACGGCAGGGAGATCCAGGAGGAGTCCAGGGAGGACCAGGAGGAGGTTCGACACAGAGGGTTCTTGAGATCGTCTGGTTCCGCACCGAAATAGTACCGATCAGGTACAATAAGGATGTTTTGTTTTGTTGGTGTAATTAACATAATTGTAGTGTCATGAAAAAATCTTGATCCATTTCAAGAAATTAACAAAAATGACTAAATTGTATCAATTTTTCAAAAATCATGACGAAATTGCACCAATTTTCACAAATTGTAATCAAATTGTTGAATGACCAACTTAATATTTTTAAACAAAAACATGATGAACGAAATGAATAATTCAACTTTTCTTTATACGGATTAAGTGCCAACAATTTTAAAAAGCATTTATATTTAACAAAACTCTATGCAACATATAAATATGTGTAATTTAGAAACTTGGAAATTTATGTGAGTTTTATACTGTTAGTTTAGATTTTAATATGTGAGTTTTTATTAGCTGGTAAATTCCAAACTATACGTGTTCGTTCACTTCCACTTTCCTCGTCAAGTTAATATCGTATTACCATAAAAGTGCAATCTTAAAATTGAAAACTAAATGAGTTGGAACCTTAAAGAAGAAATGCAATTAGGAAATAAAAAATTGTATGTTGTGGAATATAAAGTTGTACTCAAGATTATATGGTATTTAGTAATATGTATGATACTTTTGAATTATGTAATTAGAAGAAACGATTTCCTCTTGTTATTATTCTTAATCAAACAATTAAGAAATTAGCTCCCTTTTTTCTTCTTATACCCCTATAAAATTTAAAATCTCCACTTTACCCTTAAACTAAAAAATCCTAAAATCCAAAATCTTCACTCACCTGCACCGCCGCACCTCCCTTCCACATTCTCTCTTAAATTTGCTGATTTCTTGTGTTCGAACTTCATAAAGTCGAACAACACAAGCCTAAGGAAGTACTGAATTCTGAGATTGAGGCTGCTGCATTTCAAAAATTGGTGCCATTTAACAAGTGCATCAGTACAAGGGATTCTTCAAAGTAAGTGCATAGAATCATCAAGTGCATCTCTATTCAAATGAATTCTAGCTTTGGAAGGTTGAGGCTGCTGCATTCTATTTACAGCCTCAGATCTCATCAATTAGTGCAAACGAAGAAACAAAAACAAACCAATTCGATCCCCCTACTACCCAAAGTCACTTTTCAGTGTAGATTTTGCATTCCCAACTCATTTTGGAATACTAACATAACACATTCTACAGTATGACACATGATTTCGAAAATTCTACAATCTGCTACATATTTTTTACATACCGATTGTACAATTTGAAACTTGTTCAAATCCAAAATCACATGTCTGTAGAATCTGGTGTATATTTCTAATCAAATAAAAATTTGTGTCTTCCAAATTTATATTACGGATCGTATAATATAAAATGTAAATTTACATTACGATAATCTGAAATATCTATGAATCGTACAATCTGAAACAATAATTATAATAGAGGTATAATTGAAATTTTAAAAGATATGCAGGTGAAGAAGAAAACATGGGTTGCAGGAAGAAATTCCCGGCCACCCATGGAGAACCCAATAATTAACCCAATTGTCCAATAACAAAGGCCTTTTTAATTATCCATTTTTAAACTAAAGATGTTAATATTTCTGGTATTAGATATGATATGATGATGATAAATAGAACACTACTGAAAAATAAAAAGCCAAGAATTACTCCAAATGGGAACACGAATGTATAAAAATAACAATGAGAAAATAATTAAGATGAAGAGCGATTTTAAAGTATATGCCCAACCCAAGTCCTTAAAATTATCGATGGTTTGAATCATCAGTAATAAAATAAAATATTTACTGAAACAACTTTTTTTTTAGTAAAAGAATTGAAAATTTTGAAAAGTATTAGTATGAAACCCACGTAAACTTTAACAAATTATAATATATATATTAAAAGTATATATTACGAAGACATTGGTAGTGAGTAGAACTACCTCAGCCAAAGGTTTTGGATTTCAATTCTTTCAACTAAAAGTACAAACAAATACAACTTTATTGGGGCTGTTTAGCTCACTAGTTTTTTTCTTTATATATATTAAAATTAATGTATAAAAAGTTTTTTTAATTTTAATATATTTTATATATTTGACACTTTAAAAAAATATTATATATTTATATAAAAATTGTCACCCCAAAATATTTGTTGAGACGACAATGATATTTAAACTTTAAACTTATAATATCTCTCATATGAATGACCCAAACCTCTCTTATAATGTGAGGTTCCTTTAAAAAAATTCCAAGCAGATGGATTGAAAAATGATGTTTACGCGTGAGACGATCCATCAATTAAGTTGTGGTTGGTAATAAGATTGAAAGACAAGAACAAAAAAGCCAAGAGGTATTGACACAGCGTTCACAGTTCATTGGGCACGGGCGTGTTATCTGCTTCCAAGTGTATTATCTAATTTTCATGTCAAAAATCATACAACACTGATTCCTTTTGTTGTTAAGCATAACAACCCGATTTGATATCTTAACTTTCATTGCCAACAGGGAAACACTAATGCACCACTCTATAGTAACATTTTTCAAGTTTAATTTTGATTTAGGTTACGTCAAAGAGGATCTAGTGTTCATCAACCATTGTCGGCAACTATACACGGAAGGGAAATCTTTTTTACCAAGCTAGGTTAGTTCTTTTACTCATCAAGAATGAACCAATCAAAGTTAGTTAGATGATCAATGTCATGCACTTATGATTTATCAGTTTATCATATCGTAAAACCAAAATATACTTTCACTGTAATTGATTGGCACCGTACTATCAATATTATGCCAAACAAAATTGTTCCAAATGAAAATACAAACAATAACCAAATTCTTGTTACTGACAACAACATTGTATTTGAGGACACATTATGACAAATGACAACACACTGGTATTGAACCCAAGTATTGATTATTTCTCTCTCTCTCTCTCTCTTTCTCTGAATAAAATCTTATTCTGTTCGACATCACGGGAACTTGAAACTGGATGTCGTAATGGTAGATGTATTAAGATCACTGAGACGATGATGCCTTGAGCTTCTTAGCAATGCCAGCAAAGTACTTCCCCTGATGGAAAGCTTGAGCCAATTCTAACTCAGTAGGTTGTCTGGAGCCATCCCCAGCGTAGGTACCTGCACCGTATGGGGAACCACCCTTCACGTTCTCGATTTCAAACATTCCAGAACCAAATGTGTAACCAATGGGCACAAAAATCAGCCCGTGATGAACAAGCTGAGTGATAGATGTCAACCTGCACAATTTAAAATCAGAAAGCAACTTGGGATCATTGGAACATGCGAAAAAAAGAATTGTTTAAAAAGCCACATTAATAATAGGTGACTCACGGTGTTGTCTCTTGTCCTCCTCCTTGAGAACCGGTGCTGTAAAAAATTCCGGCAGGCTTTCCAGCTAGTGCCTGTGTACGCCATAGGCCTCCTGTTGCATCCATGAAAGCTTTGAATTGAGCAGCCATTAGTCCAAACCTTGTGGGGAAACCAAGCAATAAGCCATCAGCCTCAGGCAACTCATTGGGTGTAATAATTGGAACGTCACTCTTTGGAGGTGCTCCCATTTTCCCAAGGACCTCTTCAGGCAGTGTTTCAGGCACCTGTATGAATAAGAACATGTAAATACAGAATGAGAATTCCCAGATTGTTTTGATTAATGGATTGTGGAAAATACAAAACTTGGTTAGAAAGTGCTTGCAACATATTTTGTAACTCATTCTTTTATCCTACTCCTCTCCTCCTTGATGAGTGAAATTTATCCTAGTCTTACTAAATAATAGATGGGAAAGTAACACACATGGGTCCCTTGTGAATTCAACCTAAGAACAAAGAGTGTGTAAGATACTACTACAACTACTGCTGAATTTCTTAGCTAGGTAGGTTAAAGCATAATAATTATTTGAACATTTTGATTACTGACAGCAAATCTTGGACAGATAGATAACTAATCTCCAAATGTGAAATAACTGACCACAAGAGTTCAACAGAGAGGTTTATAACCCGAAAACTTGTCATTACAAACCTGCCATAGCTTAGCTTCCACTCCTTCAACGGAAGCAGCTCCCTTTTTAATCTCTTCAGCTAGCTTCTCAACATGTCCGTACATAGAATAGTAACTAAACAATAAACAAGCAATGTAAATTTTAATCACATTCATTCTACCGCATTATGATTGACATTAAGTACAACTTCAGAAGGACGTTATCATAGGCCATAAGGTACTAAATCAATAATGACCCCGAACCAGAAAAGGGTCGAGACACTATTTTTTTATAAAAAAGCACAGACAAAAGAACTCAGCAGTAAAACTTAAAATTCGGGTCAAAAACACCAAAGCTCAATCAAAGTCATCATAACCCAAAACAAGGCGTGATTCACTGATTCATGAAAGATTATTGCACCTACCACTAAAGCATCAACAGAGGATTATGGTGGCACTATGTTATCACCAAGGACAAGTATAGGAATTTTAGTACCACCAGACAGGACATGATGACATTGACAGATCGCTCTGTACAGTGAGAAACCATGTAACAAGGCCTGCCTCGTTTGTATTTGCACAACTCATAATTGAACTGGTTGGGGCCAAAGAAACATTTTCAAATACTAAAGTTATATCGGAATTTGCAAGAAAAGGAAGAGTCATCAATAATAATGAATTTCAGGACCACACTGTATTGAAGTGCGTGGGGCTTGCACTCTCATTTCCTTGGATAGAGATATTGCCTTGCCTTTACAACCTTCTTGAGAAAAAGTAGGTCTGGGGGAGGTGATTCAGAATCATACCTTTCTTAGTTGTTATTGTTAATTTCCCCATACAACCACTCTCTCCTCACCCCCAAGGTTTTCCTTTCCTAATAGAAAAAAAAAAATCCTGAACATCAAAACTCTCAAGTTGTATACCCCCAAATCATTCTCAAAGGAAAAAGAACAGGTAAAAGAAACGATCAATCAACGGAGAATAAGGAAACAGATCTGTGTCAATATTTCTCCTTGAAGGAAAAACTAATTTATCATCATGCTGAAGAAAAATTCTGGAAATAGACACAACAGAAATAAGCTATTAGTTGCAAAAAAAGAAAGTGAATCGATGAGAAACGGCACAGTCCCTCAACTTTTTCAAGGGCCCAAAAGAACGCATGCAATTCTGAGAACAGTATTTTATCGACAACAAACAGAGAACTGACTAGCTTCAAATACCAAAATGAAAAATGACTTAATGGCACTAACACGCAGAGTTGACTTTCCTTGATAGAAAGCCGTAGATAAGACACAAAATAATGATAGTGCACGCTGAAACACAAAGACCCACTTCCCAATTATCGATATTTCAGCACTTACCAGGGTCAATACCAAATTGACAAACTGGGAAACGAAGCACATAGCCATAGTGACCGAAAATGATAGGCAGAGAGAGAGAAACTGAAGAATCAGAGAACAATAAAGAGGGGGAAACAACAATAACAATCGTGGTATCACTCGTCATATGTATGCAAACATGTTAGAGGGAAGAAAATAAAGCAAAGGCAGAGAGAGTGAAAAGGAATGGGGACAGATGCCCCAGTGAAATTAGAGTGGCATTACAAACTTGGGTATGAGAAAATAAAGAAAAAAAGGGAAAAAAGGAGAAAGAATGGCTTACACAATGTAGACTTTGGTGGCCATTGAAGGGTGTGAGGGTGTTACTCTGTAGAGAAGAAAAGAAGGTTTGGGTATTGGCGTTGATGGGTGGATGAGAAGGTTGACAGGGTACTTCTGCTTATATACTGCATGCTAGAGCTGTTAAAGTAGGTCATCACCCGTGGGCCAGCCTGTCCATCATGGATTTGGATTGACTTAAGTTAAAAAAAATTTATAAATTAATTTTTGATTAAGTTCATTCGAATTGAATTAGTGGTGAATGGTTCACCAATTCGTAAGGTCATAAAAGTTGGACATGTTAGACTATATTTTAAACCGAACACATTTGTGAGTCAGCAAATGAAAATCTAGCCTTAATTTTAAATAGATGAGGATAAAGAAGATGCTTCAAGAGATAAAAATGAATGTTGTGGATTTATCCATTATAGACTCTAATAGTATAGTTGGATAAGTGACAAGAATGTTTTGATCTTAGATAGTAATTTTTTTTTTTTAATTTTGATTTGTATTGAAGTTTAACATCATTTTGGATTGTACTTAGATTGTATTGAAATATATTTAAATTTTAATCCGAATTATAATTTATGACTTAAGAAAAAAATATTATATTTTATTTTAATTAAGATGACGAGTAAGCCAACCTATTTAACCTATCAATATGTGGTGAACCAGATCAAATTTGAAATTTTTTAACTCACTTATAAGTGAACTGGATTGAGTTAATCCACTAAATGACCAACCCATAATGAATCAGGTCGGACCGGACGGGACAACCCATTTTAACAACTCTCCTGCATGCCCTGGGACAAGCTGTAAATCAGTTCTTGCCTTCATTTTATTTTATTTGTCCTTAAATTCTCCTATAATTATCAATAAATACGATTTTTTTTTCTAAAGTAAATTCAATTTAAGAAAGGATTTCCCCAAATTTCAGTTACTTTACTTTATTTCCTAATTTAGTACTCGACCCGTGCAACAGGTCTTTGTTTTATTTTATTTTTTTAATTTTGTGTTAAAAATAATAATTATTTTTATTATATTTAAAAAATAATTTTTTTATTTTATTTTATATTAAAAAATTAATTTAATTATTCTTATATTTAAATAAATAATTTATTTATATAATTATAATTAAGTGTTATAATTATATATAATTATAAAAATAAAATTATAATAAAAATTTAATGATATGAGAAAAACATAAATAATGAATTATTGGTATTTTCTATAAAAATTTACATAAAGTTATTTTAATTTTAATTTTATTATGTTAAAATAATATATTATTAAAATTATAATTAATAATATCAATAATAATAAAATTAAAAGATAATATTTGGATTTGAAATTTTTTCTTTTAAATTATAAAATTGACATTGACAGGTGATGTGTAGAAAATAATATTGTTATATTATTAAAATTTATAATTCAATTTTTGAGTTATATTATAGTTCAATCACCACTGTCAAGCCCTTCAAAGGTTCTCCTAATCTGATTTTCTTGCTTAAGATATAGTGCTTGAGTCCTTTTCTTGATTTTCAATGGTTCCTCTAAGTTCTTCCACTGTCCAGCCTCTGATCTCGTGCACCTCTTAATACCTTCAAATGTCCATACTGACTAATATAATTCAATGATTATATTATCCCTCAACATGATCAACATATATTTAAAAGGGTTAAATATGTTTTTGGTCCCTCAAGTTTCAGTGAATTTTGGAATTAGTCCCTCATCAAAACTTTATACCAATTTAGTCTTTCATCTTTCAAAATGCGTGAATTTAGTCCTTTTAACCAAATTTTGTTAAGTTTATTTGATGTTTCAAGCACATTTCATGATAGTATTTAAGTTAACATTGAAGCAAAAATGTGTCAAACAGTGTAAATAATTTAAATATGATCATGAAATGCGCTTGAAACGTCAGATAAACTTAACAAAATTTGGTTAAAAGGACTAGATGCATGCATTTTGAAAGATGAAGGACTAAATTAGTCAAAAGTTTTGATGAGGGACTAATTCCAAATTTCGCTAAAACTTGAGAGACCAAAAACATATTTAACCCTATTTAAAATAATAATAATTAAACAATTAACACAATTGGCATACATAGGACTTGGTCAACCACTTGAGCTAGTACTTTTCTACTTCATACAAGTTAGAATTTAATGTCATAAAGGCTTCCACTACCCGCATTTATTAATTAATTAATTATTTAATTAATTAAATTCCACGGGTCTTATAATAACATTGTCAAGTAATCAAATTACAACAAATTATTTTTGCATATAATAAACTAAGTTGATTAGCATTTATGTGATGTTCAAACCATTATTTAAAGCACCGCAAAATTGCTTTATTTTTAAAGTCAAATATGATTGGCAAAAGGAATCACTTCAAGTTTTCATAGAGCATCAATCACAAACAAAAACATGTAAAATCTTGACCTATATTATTTGCATATAATACTACTATACTTCATAGTATTATTTCCACTGTTCTTCACCGACCGACATGGGACACTATTTTACATTTGAGATGTAACATGCTTCCATGCATATTTTGATAATGAAAATATAGAATTGTGCAAGAAATTAGGCTATGCATGTATATGAAATAAAGAAATGTTACCAAACAACCAACCACTCCTTTTGCAAGCAATAAAAATTCCATATTTTAAAAAATAAAATATGGAGAAAGAATACTTGCTAACACCGAATAATTATCCTGAAAAAAAAAAACTTGAACAAAAGACTAATTAGTAACAAAGACAAAAATTTCACGCCTCGCCAATTCGTGGAAATTGACTAACAAACATGTAAAACTTTCCAAAGCATCAAAATATCAGTTCACAAATCATAGTTAAACAAAAAGAAAAACTTTTACTATTCAAAAGACATTCAACTTTGAAGAAAAGTAAAAGCACATTTAGACAACCCCAGTTTCCATACCAACACTTGTAGAACACATGATAACTATTAATGTCAATATCAATAATATTAAAGAAAAAACTAACAACAAGTAAAACAATTTTAGAACCCAAATAACTCCTAAATTCAAATGCATACAAAAAGGCCAAATAATATTTTAGTATTAAACACAACGACATTGGTGCAAGAAAATCTTTTAGAGTAAAGGCCTACAATAATCACAATTAAGGGGAGTAAGAATACTTAGAAAATGAAACAAACATGAACTGGAATAAAAAATAAACATGGTTAAAGAAAACACAAACCTTAGAAAATGAAACAAAACCACATACCCTAAAAATAACATTTTTAGAAAAAAGGTATTATTGTATTGGATTTACAGCAACAACCTATCATTTAGAGTTTCTTGATATAAGCTCAAAACGTTGTGCTAATATCATAAGGCAGTTGATTCTAGTGTTCAAGAAGTAAAACAGACCTCCAAAAACTTATTATCCTAGGAAGCAACCCAATTCCTTATTGGAGGCATGGTTCTATTAGGCCCGATAGCTTCATTCTATAATGTGAAAAATATGGTTACTAGTAGTTCAAATTCCATTAGAAATACAAGAAACTTGTGCTTCGTACACATGTCACAAACCAAACATCATAGAAGAAATGACAACCAAGATAATAAAAATGAATATTTAACTAATGTGCAACTAGTGTGATTGTAACCATAATACAATATAAGCAAAAATATATTTTTTCCCATTTTTTTTCTTGCTACTGTTGTAGCAATTCAAATAAAGGCACAAAAGATTATTATATTAGTAAAATTATTGAAAATCTAGGATCTTACCAATAATGAAGTAACGTAGTATCCATCTTTTATTTGGACAAAAGAATATTGGAGGCTATATGCGTAAAAAAATAGTATCATGCATAATTTTTTCTAAAAGATGAATCAAATGATGTTGGTTATTGGATGAAGCTAAACATTATACCAATTAAACTAGATAATAATATCTAAAACCATAAAATAAATTAACCAAACAAAATCCTAAACTCTAAAAACTTACCTTTTCACTACATGCTATTTGTGTTTGATGAACAAAGCCATACATTACAAAATAAAAAATTGTAAATATAATTTCTATAAAGAAAAAAAACAATAATCCTTAAAACCCAAAAGCCAAAGATTTACCTTCTAAGATCAAACATTATTACCTTTTCTTCACTCGAAGCATAGGTTTATGAAACACTTTAAAAACCAAAAAAGTTTATAAAAGTGAAACAAAACAACAAAAAGTGCATTCTATCAACAAAACGGATAACAATACATTTGCAAAAAGAAGAACAAATAGAAAAACACTAAAAAAATATTACCTTTTCTTCAACAAATACAATTACATTTATTAAAAAGTTGTCAAGAAAGAAGGTTTATGAAAAGAAAACCAAAACATGCAAGAAAGGAGTAGTCAATTGCGAGTTTAACAGAGCAAGAACGACCAATGGGAAGGCAAATCCAAGGAAGCCAATCGCGCGACAACTTTAGTTGAAGGTGACCCAGCCCAGTGAGAATTCAAATTCTACTAATGCAATTGCGAAAGAAAAATCTTTCTTTGTTAATATGAAATATTAGCTTGAAAGGGAATGCAATGATGAAGTAAGAGAACGCTTAGGGTTTGGAAAGAATAGGCATGAATCTCATATTCAAACCAAACTGGTGGGTATAATAATAATTCATCATATAAACGTGACATGACCAAAATACCAAAATTTGGGACAAGTTTCCAGAACTTAGATATGGATATTTAGGGAAATTCCCTACCAGTTTCTATTTTTATAGAAGAAGAGAATGCTTAGGGTTTGGAAAGCAGAGGCACGAATCTCATATTCAAACCAAATTGATGGGTATAATAATATTCATCATATAAACGTAAAATGACCAAAATACTAAAATTTGGAACAAATATCAAAAACTTAGATATGGATATTTGGAAAAGTTCCCTACCACTTTCTCATCTTAGTTTTTAGATTAGATTTTGACTGATTGGGTTGTATGTTTAGAATTTAGTTAAGCTCTCCTAAATATTAAATTATTCAATTTTTTTGAAAAGAAGAAAAAATAGAAAATAAAAAAATTATAATAAAGAAAAATAATTTAAAATTCTCAAATAAAATTTCTGTACCTCTAACCTCAAATGAATTATCTGTTTTAATTAGTTGTAACTAAAAGCTATTACACATCTAGGATATATGTATTGTTTCTATTCTACACATTTTTACATAATTTATTTTTATATTTCATTAAATAAATAAAATAAATGTTAAGTATACTTTTTTTTATTTGTATAGTTTAATTTTAGCCATATATTCATTGTTAATCATTTTAAACTTTTATTACTAAATTTTTAATGTAATTTTTTTAATAATCATTTCAAATAATTTTATCTTTTCGTTATATGATTAAGAACTTCCACCATTAGGAAATCTTAAATAATGACCAAATTTAATGACAAAAAATAATTAGTCACTAATCAATTTAGATACTAATTTATAAACTAAAAATTATTGGTGGTGATCATTGTCGCCACCCGCCATCGGTGGCTTTAGCTAGTGGAGGTGGTGTTGCTTACATGATCCAAGTTGAAAAGGATTTTCAAGTCATTTTGATGGATTTAAAATTTTGATTAAATATTTTTATCATACCAAAAGATAATTATAAGTTATTTACATTGTTCTAGGTTACATTAACTTGAAATGTTATATTTTTAAGAAGAAATATGTCTATTTTAAATATTAGCCATAGTTTGTATTGGGTCTTTTTATAGGATGGATTATGAGTCAAACTTATTAAGTGATTGGTATCATCCCTAACTCACCATCTTATAATTTGAAATATACGTTTACATTATTTTTAAAATATTCATTTGTTAATGTTTAGACGAAGGAGTTAAAATAATTTGAAATATAGAGACACCAATTTTAAATTTGAAATATTAAAAACAGATTTAATTTAAAACTATTAAAACACATCTAAGTTTTTTTATAATTTATTTTATTTTACGTTTAACTTGGTTGACAAGGATCTTATGAATGTATATATAAAGAGTTTGAGAGAATGATTTTTCAGTGATCTAGTTATATGAAAATACATTTACATTTGAATTGATGACTCTTATAGTTATCTATAATATTTATGTTATTTACAGCATATTTGATACGGGTATGCCATTGTAATTTGAATGGTTCCAACGTCTAATACACTCTTTGGCTTTTGACGGCTACAATGTACATGATTATTCATAATTTGATTTCTTTTGTTGAGTATGTCTGTGAATGTGTGTACACTACTAAACTTAACTTAAGACGTACTTTGTTTAAGTTGTTGTAATGATTTATATAATAGTGCACCGCGTTAATACTTTTTGACAATTTGGAGTGTTTCTTCCCCTAATGTCAAAGTAGTTACACACGCAAATGCTAAGTCTAAGAAATCATATCTTATTAAAATATCGTAAGAGGTGTAAAAGGAACAAGCTAAAGAATATTTTTCATGTTTAGTTAGATGAAAGTTTTCTCATACGTATACTATAAATTTTGAACATCAAGTTATATAGATATCATGACGAATACAAACATCGATCAATAAGTATCAACTATCACAAATTCGTCGATAAATGACTATTAATAAATATTTATTCGTAACATCCGTCAATAAAATTGGTGATTGAATATCTTGTTTCCTCATCGTCTTACTCTTATTTTTATCATCTTTTCATTCATCATTGTAGCCTGTCTTTGCACTACCACTGTCACTATCATTAACATCCTTTATCTATATGTCATCTACAATCATTAGTGTCACCGACATCACTAGCAAATCTCTATGTCACCTAGGAATGGTAACAGGTCGGGTCAAACGCGGATAGTACCTACCTACAACCCGACCCTAACAAAAAAAAATCCACTCGTTACTCGTGTGGGTACGCGCTTAAAAAATACCCACGATTTTTGCGCTTAAAAAAAGATATTTTATAAATTTTTTAAAGGCTTAATTATGTTTTGAGTACTTAATAAATTTGAGAATTTTCAACTGCGTCCCTAATAAATTTTGATGGCCTATTGAATCATCGCTATTTTAAACCTTTTCAATTTAGTCTCCACAGTTAAATTTTATTGTTAATGTTATTATGTGGCAGTTATCTTGGACTGTTACCCTCTTTAAATGTCATTACATATGGCCACATAATATTTTCTTACAAGACACCTTGATCATGAGATTTTCCCAAATATTCATTGTATTTAACAAAATTTGATTTTAACTTTAATTAAAATTATAAATTTTAAAATAAAAAAAATAGAAATTGTAAAAATATTAAATACATAACTATAAACTTATAAAATTACAAAAATTAAAAATTTTACAATTTCATAATTTTTTATTTTTATAATTTCATAATTTAATAATTTAATAATTTAATAATTATATAATTATATAATTTATATTTATATATTTGATAATTTTGTAATTATGAAATTATATATTTTTATAATTTTGTAATATGTTAACTTTTGTAATTTATATCTTTTAGTTTTTTTTTAATTTTATAATTTCATATTTTATATTATATGATGTTTTTTTCTAATTTTTAATTTTATAATATTAATTAAATTTAAAAATATTTTTTGCCAAAAACAGTAAATATTTCATAAAGATTTTGTCATCATGAACTCTTATAACAAAATACTATGTGGGTGACATTCAAGGAAGGTGACAATGCAACTGTCACCTCACAAAGTTAACAACAACATTTAACTATAGGGACTCAATTGAAAAGTTTTAAAATTTTAGGATTCAATAGACTACAAAAATTTATTAGGGATACAATTGAAAGTTCCCAAATTTATGAGGGACCCAAAACATAATTAAGTCTTTTTTTCCATAAATATCTACGAGTACGAGTATTTTTGTCATCCCTAAAGTCACCCCTAGGCCACCATTGTCACTCCCATGCACCACCTCCTCTTCCTCCTCTTCTTCTTATTATTATTATTATCTTCTTCCCCTCACCATTATATATATATATATATACATTATATATATATATATATATATATATATATATATATATATATATATATATATATATATATATATATAAACTCCATCAAATTGGGTGGAAAATTTGTCTCCTAAAGTATTAATGGATTTACCGACAGAATATGATCATCAATAATTACGATAAAAAGTTACCAACAAAAATATCTATTAATAATAATTATTATAATTTAGAGGCAACTATTTCCAACGAATTTTACAATCAAATTTCCTATTGATTTGTCAATAAATTAAAATGTGAAATTCATCAAAAAAATTCATCGATGAATTAGAATTTAATGATAGATTTTTAAGCATCAATAATATTTCGTAGGTAATTAGTGAATTTCTTTTAGTGATACTCTCATACAAAATTATATTATATGTTAATCTCATGTAACAGAAAGTAATATATATATATATATATATATATATATATATATATATATATATATATATATATATATATATATATATATTACTTTTGTCCTATACTTACATGTAACCAGGTTTTCTACAATTATAACATAATTTTTGAATACTTTTGTCCTGGTGGTTTTTTTGTTATTTTTCTTTTTGAAATTGTCTTCTAGATTTCTGAACTCTTGTTTTAGTATGTCTAGATAATCATACAGAATAATATTATTAGGAGTTAACTTCCAATCTTATACATAACCTTATCTTCCAATGATCTAGGAAAATAGGTTAAAAGGTTTTCATTTCAGAAAGGTTGTTGACTATCTTTCTAAGTATAAATTCTTGTAATGAAGTTGTCTTTATACCATTTAAAATCTCCTAAAGTTTTGCACCTAAGGTTCAACAATAATTTTACATGTCTATCCTTCCCCAAGGGGGATCTCCTATGAAGTGGTGTGTTATGGTAAACATTAATGTGTTAACAACATTTGGGATAGTTTCACCATTTAAAAAAATCACTATTTTCATCTACTTTAATGACTGAAAAGATTGATGATTTTTAGTCCTTTGTGAGATATTGATCTTACCATCCTCTTAGTTGTCCAATAAATCCAAACAATATGATGTTGGCTATAACTTCCTCTGAAGTTTCATAGGTTGTACAAACCATAGCCATATGTTGAAGCATTTGCATGATGTTATATTCAGATTTTCCATCAATGATCCATTCATAAACATTGTTGGCATTAAAACTACTAAGATTCGGGTATGTATTTTCTATGGTGAGGTCTAGAGTTGTTCGTTTGGTTAAGTTGTTCCATTGTCTATTTGTGGTAATATTAATTGGGTTAATTTAGGGAAGATTAGTATTGGGTTCGAAATCATAATCCGAACTTTGATCGTGGACAACTATGGATTTATTGGTTCTCTAATTTTGAGTATTGAAAAGACTTCTTCAACATTTTATAGAGTGTTAGGAACAATAGTTGTATTTAGTAAATTATTAATTTTACTTAATAAATCATTGCGATTTTGATCATAATTAGCTTTGGTTCACGTTTTTTTGAAAATTTTCTTGGCCTTTTAACTTTAGTTTTAAAAGGTTTAAATAGAGTTTTCTCTAATTTCTTTGAGGTAAACACCTGGACAGAAGAGGAATTACCTAATTTTAAGAGTTCAGATTTAGGGAAGATTAACTTATCTCCAAAAATTTGAAGATATTTGTTTGTATAATTAGCTTGTTCCATAAGACTTCTTTGCCTAGATATTTTATCTTAAAATGTGCAACTGTCACATGATTACCTTTATCCCCATTACTTGATTGCTAATGAATTTCTTATCTGTGTTGATTGAAAATCTACAAAAGACATTTTAGAAAAAGATGTTAAAAATTTAGCATCAAAACAATTTTTTTTTCTAGATGACAAGCAATTTAAGTGTTTTTTATTTTGAAATTGAATATCTTAGAGGCACCTCAAATTCTCTCCCTAATTACATCACTCATGAATTTTTTAGGGAAAAAATAGTTGAAAGCAACATGCCTTTAAAAAGAAACTTTGGCTTCAACTAGAAGTTGAGACATTTCATTGGGACTACAAAGGCCTAGCCAACCACCAAGGTCACAAACCCCTTCAAAGTAGTTTATGTCAAGAATCCAACAAACATCAAAACAAATTGTTGAGTCATCAATTCAATCATCGAGTCCTACCTAAACAACCAAACAAACCAAGATGGACTATGTTTTACAAATTCAAACTTTATTAGCCCTTCAAGAGCAAGGCTTAACATCCTTACCACACAAAACTTGGGCAGAAATTGCCTCATATGAAGAACAAAAAGGAAGGAAATATGAATTTAACACTCTTTATATATTTTTTTTCAAAAATACCCAAACAAGTTGTAAACCAAAAAACAAAATCAAGAAATCCAAACCAGTTCCAACCATTCAACCTCAAAATTTAAAACTCACTACATTCCAAAGAATGAATTTTGTCTATTATCCAAGTTGAACCAAAATTTTGGAACAAAAACCCAAGATATTTTCTTAAGATACATTTTTCATATATACTAATTTTTGTAAAGATGTTTCAAATTACATCAAAATAAAACTAATCGCCTTCATGGTGTGTGCTTGTGTGTGCATGTGTGTGTAATTGCCTTTGTGGTGTATCTGTGTGTGCACGTGTGCGTGTGCATGTAATCACCTATGTGGTGTGTGTGTGTGTGTGTGTGCTTGTATGCGTGCATGTGGACGTGGACATAGACGTGCGCGTATAAGAGATGTTACAAAGGAAAATAACATCAAATTATTTAATAGTTTTGTTGATGGAATTTCTATCTTAGGAAGAAAATATTAAGTTAAATTAAAACCTAAAAGTTAATTGAACTTGGTCCAACTAAATTCACAGTTTCACCAAATGCTTGTGTAATGCTCACGAACCTTGTTTTTTGTTTTGAATGACTTTTAGGAAACTATTGTAACCAACAATTGGAGATTTTAGCAAATTGGCACTACAACAAAAATCACTTTAGACAACAACATAAAATTATGATCTAAATTATAAAAACCATGGTCTAAAGATTATACCACATTTTTTTAGGTGTGGTATAGGTGAGTGTGGTTATAGGTAATAGACAACGGTTTTTAGTACGACAATGTTTTTGAAACCGTTGCTTAAAATCCTTACAATAGACAACA
>Ga0214545_1001441_pt1 | contig 44386 bp, 13 predicted proteins | sample CNSS4metaG_FD_160064 | JGI IMG/M metagenome (GOLD analysis project Ga0214545, IMG submission 160064) | Root nodule microbial communities from cowpea collected in UCLA plant growth center, Los Angeles, California, USA - CNSS4 | ecosystem: Host-associated > Plants > Roots > Nodule | place: USA... | reverse complement strand
CTATATATATATATTTTTTGTTTATTTATATATATATATATATATATATATATATATATATATATATATATATATATATATATATATATATATATATATATATATATTGATTTTCATCATATATTTAGTCCATGTTAAATATCAATCAATTTTTCCCAAGAGTTTGATTGTTACATTTTTTTAACAATAGTTGGCTTAAAGAAATGTTGTTATTTGATATAATCAATTATTAATATTTTATCGTTATGCTTTATTTGATTTGGATTACTTTCATGTTAGAATGAAAATAATAATTAGGCAGATTGGGTTCGGTTCAAAAGAAAACGCAATTTGATCATATAATATCATAAAAGTGAGCCTAAATATATGTACCATTTATAAAGTTGTTTCCATGGGAGAATGATAATGATTCCAAAAAGAAATTGGTATTCGACACAATTACATATTAATATTTGATAATTAATGTTATGTTGGTTAATTAGTACCACATGATTGTTAATAATATCAGTTTAATAAATGTTGTTGCTTTAAGTAAATTACATCCATACTTAATATTCATGCTCAATGAGACAAAATTTAATATTCAAACAAAAGTTATAAATAGTGTTAGACTAGAAAAAAAAAAACAAAATGAAATAGAATAACTGTTACAGTAAATTCATTTACATAAAATATAAGTGTTTGAAGATATAACATATGATATTATTAAATTATAGTCTATAAATTACATCCATGCATGATCTTTATGCTCAATGAGATAAATTTTTTATTAAAATAAAAAATAAAAAATGAGATATATATATATATATATATATATATATATATATATATATATATATATATATAAAAGCAAAGTTGACTAACTCTTGTGTAAATTCATCTCCATAAAATATAAGTGTTTGAAGATATAACGGATAAAGATATTACCAAATTATAGTATATAAGCATATGTAAGTTTCATATTATAAAATTATTTATAAGATTTATTATGATATCATAGCAATATTTATTAGATTTATTGAATCACTCTATAATAGAGATGACAAATAAATTTATTTTTTATCAAATTAGTCCAAATTTTGAGACTGACAAAAAAATTCAATATTGATTGAGTACATATAAAAGTACGAGTAATATCAAATTTTTTTATGTTGAACATGAAGAAAAAAGTTATAAATTATATATATATATATATATATATATATATATATATTTCTCGTACACATCCTAATATTGTTTTATTTACTTTAACTTATATATAAAAAACAACTAAAATTCATTTTTTGTTCTGTCTTTCATTTGGTAACATACTTTCAAGACAAACATTTGACTATTCTTATTTATTAAAATTCATATTTTTATTAAATATTTGTTTGTTCAAGGATAAAAATAATTTAAAATTATGTCAAAGTGAATTAGGTATAGTCCATGTTAGATTGAGTTGGCCTCAATCCATATTGGGCTAATCCAAGTCTAAATAGACACCATCCATGTTAATTTGAGTTGGGGAAGGCCAATGTACAACAAAGTTGGACAAAAACAAAGTCGAGTCATGTTAGGTGGGTTATAGGGTGGGATAAGTTGGGACGAGTTATGTTTGGTTGGACCAAGTTGGATTAGGTCCATGTCGGGTTGGATAAGTCAGGTTGGATCCATGTTAGGTCGAACTAGTCAAAGTCCATATTAAGCCTAGTTGGTCAGGCTGAGTCCATATTAGGGATGTCAAAAAAATCCATACCCGCAGGTATCCGCGGATAAAACCCGCAACGGGTAGGAAATGGATATTAAAAATGGATACCCGCTACCCGCGACTATGGGTATTTTTGATATCCGTATGTTAACGGGGCGGGTACGGGTATCATAGTATCTATACCCGTGGATACTCATACCCGCTAAACTTTACCTTATATATATATATATATATATATATATATATATATATATATATATATATATATTAGTAAACAACATTATGAGTCTTCATCCAATAATGGTGGTCAGATTCTTACCCCACAAATGAGTAAATTACTTCCATTTATTGTGGAGGTATTGATGTGTCTATAAGATTGATTATGGACCAACATGGAAGGTAATGAAATTAACACTTTTACTTAGATAGATATTTTAATTAAGTGATTGTTAGAAATTTTTACTTAACTTCTTATGTTTTAAGGCTCTTCTAGATTAAAAATGGACAACATAAAACTTTATACAATGTTGCAAGAGGTGGACATTGATGAAGTTAGTAATTTCTTTAATATTTTATTCAAAAATAAACTACAATATAAATTGATAGTGATTTTTTATTTGTTTGTTTTTCAAGAATCAATCGGAGAAAGGGAACTTGTTGATCTAAGCACTAATTATGGTTAAATATTTATTTTTTAAAATATTTTTGTAAATACCCGTGGATATCCGCGAATATGAAAAAAATAGACGGGTACCCGTATAATGGATACCCGATGAATATGGGTATGAGTACGGGGTAAATATTTATCCAGCGGGTAGGGTACGGGGGAGCTACTACCCGTACCCTACCCGTCCCGTTGACATCCCTAGTCCATATCAACATGAGCAGATCAAGGTCAACATTAACTTAAGTTGGCCCGAGTCTAGATAAGGAAATGTTGGGTGGGATGAAATTATGAAGGTTGGTTTGGACTCGACTAAGCCCAAGTCATACTTTAGTTGGATCCACGAAGGTTAGATTAGGTAGTGTGCAAATCAAATTTGGTTGGTTCAAGTTTATGACAAGTTGAGATCGAGTGAAGTAAAGTCTAAATATATGTAAGGTATTGACATTGTCTTAAACTCAGTTAGTCCTAACTTAAGTTAGGATAAATCAAACTCGATTTAACTATAATAAGGTATAGTTGGACAAAGTGAAACTCCAAATAAAATAAGGTTGAATTGAGGAGAAATCAAATTAACTTTTACATAATTAAGGATGACAAAATTATTTGTATCCGTATGTATCTGCAAATAAAATCCACAAAGAATAGTTGGTACATGTGAATATTTATTACCTCCGAATAACAAATATTTTAATATCTATTCATAAATTATAAACTGGTCGGATACAAATATCATATTATTTGTATCTATAAGTATATGTTATCCAAAAAAAATAAAAAATAAAAAATAAAATTGATTTATGTTTTATTAAGTTAAATTTAATATATATTTATTACATTAAATTTAATTAAAATTAAAATTTAATCTGATATATATATTTTCATAATTTTGTTTAAAAAATATAAAATATTTTTTCTATAATATGCATAGATATCCGTGTATTTAGAAAAAACCCATTAATATATTTTAAACGGATATTCAAAATAAATAACTGAGCAAATAACGATAATTTTTTTTTATTACAAATTAAATTACGAATACACACTGTCCATATCCAACTCATTTATCTTGACATAGTATCACACTTCAGAATCTGATGTTCATGTATCAAAACTATGGACGATACCTTTTTATTCCTTAGACTAAATGTTCTAGATATTTTATCCACTTATTTTGTTCATGCTTTAATAGTGATTTAACGTATTTTTCGGTCTCTGAACTTTTTTAGGATTGTTTTATTTTAATTTAACTAAATGAGCATTAAAATATTTTACATCAAAGAAGAAAACTGTGTGAATCAGTACAGAATGAAAAAAAAAATGCAGAAAAGGATATAACATCAAAGTATTTATGGATACGTACGAAAAACTAGTTTTATGACTTTTCTTAATTAAATATGGAACTTTTTTTTTCCTTCTTTTACTTTCCTTTTCTTTTTAGACAGAGAAAGAAAAAAATAATTTGTCTTTTATTTTTGTATAGTACGTCATATTTAAATGGATTTTGTTTTAGGTGGAATTAGTAAAATTAAATTACATTAATTAACTTCTTCCATCAACATAAACGTTATTTTAGTTTTGTGAATAGTTGAGCTCTCGGACGAATCTCATATTAATACGGAAATTAAAATGATTGGACAACTTTTTGTATTATTATTAATTACAAATTAAATTTAAAACATACAATCAAACGTAAACTAATTATATCAGCGCAATTTGTGTCTTGAATAATTTGTATAATATAATGGTTAAAAGATGGAAATTAATTATAGAAGAATAATAATCCTTTATTTGACTATTGCGTATCCAATAATTACACGCGTTGATTTAGATATTCAGATAACTAAGTTTATGAATATTATTTGCTTAGAAGGGAGGTTAATATTAGTCACTTCCAAAATACAGTTAACTTCTATTGTTTTTTAATAATCCCTTAACATATCCAATAATTACGTAGAATCAGGTTTGATGGATTCATAATCGCTGTGAAGATTAAAATAATCATATTTATTAAGTTTGTATTATCAGGAATAGAAACATACAATATCGGGTGGATGATCCTCATTTTCCATGATGGAGCCACATATTCTTTATTTATTTCATCTTTATCGATAAAGAACCACGGGTCATAAAACGAAAGAAAATCAAATCTACGCGTTTGATTAACTGAAAGGAAGAGGAAATGAACGGTTGAGATGCGAGGAGGAATGACGAAAGCTAACGAAGGGGGTAAGTGGGGGGAATTTTCAATTTTTCCGTGCAATTCTTTTCTCGTACACGTAAACCTGCTCTGCACTTGCGCACACACACCAACACATCATCGTGTCAAATACCAAGGAAAGCAATCACTCGCGCAGTTTCTTCTTCTTCTTCTTCGTCTTCTTTTTTCTTCTCGTCTTCTGTTGCTGAATTTCGATTTCTCAATTCTCAATCTCAAGGTTCCATTCTCCATCGCCACTCCTATCTTTCTGCTGATTTCGGACTCATTACTTGCTCATATCCCTCCTTTTCCTTGCTTTTCAGCTCAGCTATTGGATACTGTGTCGTTTTTTATTTTTTTTTTGTTGCAACTAATTTATCGCGTTTTCCCCTTTTTTTATATCCTGTTGATACTTGATGACTGCTTCAAAATGAATTCGTTGAACTTTCTCCTGAGATTTATCTATTTATTTGAAGCGCTTTTCTATCAATCTCTGTTTTCAAGTTTCAAATTAATCGCGGCCTGTTCTGATCGTTTTGCTTAGTATTTACTTTCTATTTAAAATTGGTAATAGGTCTTGATGAATTGGATTGCGTTTCGGAGAGTTAGGTATAATTACTCTCTTTCGGTGAGGTAGAGTGATTTCCACGCGCGATCGTGAATTTGCGATAACTGAATGGGTTGCTGACTCTCGTGGTTTCGTGCTTGTGTGGATTAGTGTGAAGTCGTGTTCTTATTATAATTAACTATGTGAAAGAATTGTACATGCATATGGTGATGAAGTTGAATTATCCACCCAGTGTGTGTGTGTGGTTTTAAATGTAGAATCATGGTCTTTATATTAATTAATTATCTGAAGGGGTTTTGCATGTATGTGCTGATGAAGGTGAAATGATGCACTCAGTAGCTATAATTACTTTTGGATGCCGGAGATAAGGCGTGATGGGCGGTTGCTGCTGCTGTTGCTCTTCTAAGGAGACTGTGTTGAGCGCTCCACCTGCCTACTATTATGTCAGTGTGCTTTTCATAATTGAATTTTGTGCTTTTACTTTATTTTATTTTTTGCTTTTGCCTAACTTTGCTTTTCTGAGGAGGATTTGATTTATTGTTGCGGGACATGCATCGATTTCACTGTTTTTGGGTTAGAAAACTTTCCACTTATATTCAGTGCTTTCTTTCTCTTCAACAAAACCGAAAAGGAGGGAAAGACATAGATTGTGTGATAGACAGATTTGGCACGGAAGATGCTTGTAACTTGGTTTGCCACCTACTGAGGGAAGGTTTAAGAGGGTTCTCAATTAAGTCTATTCGTGTAAGAAAGGAAACTGATAATAAGTGAAGTTGATCAACATACAGTCTTCCGTTTATTAGAAAGAAACATATAATTGATCCTCCAGCGATAGGTGAATGCCATCAGTTTCGTCTTTTGAAGAACTAACTGATATGATGTCACTTTGAGGACCAATTTAGTATCATAATAACATTTATAGACTACTATGATGCGATCATAAAGGAAGGATGAATCATTCAACCTATTAACGCAACACCTAATTCTTAGAGGACCGAAATGAATATTTTGCTCTTGATAAAAGATATCAGATCATATAAGGTGGAGATTTTTAATGCTTTGTTCAATGAGGTTTTGAAGGCTGTTTCAAGTAACTGAGTTTATGATTGCTTTCCGTTGTTTATTATCTATGATTGTTATCTCAAAATGTTATAACATTGCTTCATTTGCTGCATTCTCTTAGCAGTATCCAAGAGCACCAGAGGAACATGTTCCTCTATCATCTCACCAGGGTGCCGCTTCTGCTTTCTCTGGGCGACTCTTGGTTGATACTAATCTAGATACGTCATCTCCTGATACTTATAGACCTCCTCCTGCTCCTATCCCTTTCAATGTTACGTTTGGTACCACGCAAACTCCACCTGCAGCTCAAGAAATTCATAGTGATAAGAATAATGCACCCTTGCTTTCTACAGATTCTAGTGCTATTCAAGAACCAGTATCTGAAGACAATCATGGGACCCCAGTTAAGATGGAAGAGCTGAAGGAATCAGAATGCAAAGTTCAGACTGATCTAGAGATAGATTCTGCTATGGGTTCTGAAATTGAACTTGCAAAGTCTGGAAAACCTGTAATTTTAGTAGAAGAGGAGGATACATGCCCAATTTGTTTAGAAGGTGATGTTCTCTTGGCTCCTTTTTTTTAAAATATTTATAGCTGATGGTATTAATTAGGTAATTTATTATGTGACAGTTATTATGTTTACTGATGACGGATGTATATCCTTTTATCCTAGCAGAATATGATGCGGAGAATCCAAAACTCGTAACGAATTGTGACCATCATTTTCACCTTGCATGCATTCTGGAATGGATGGAAAGAAGTGAAAGTTGCCCTGTGTGCGATCAGGTTTCTCCCAAAAATTCTCAATTTCTCATCTATCTTTACATAATTTTGGATATGCCCTTATGAATATGATACTTTAAACAATTCTGTCTTTTTCTAATGCAGGATTTGGTTTTCAACCCTCCCATTGAATAATACATGTCAACTTAGGAGTTCAAATATAGTGTGTAGTGTTTGAGAAGCGAGATTACAAAGTCATGACTTTAATATGGTAGCAACCTGAATTGATGGCTGTATTTGGATTGTTTCGTTTTCTTTGTTTTCTGGATTATTCCATTTTTTACTCACTGTCCTCTGCGATGCAGCATACAGGAAATTGAAGGAAATATTCTCCTTTTATAGTTTTATCAAGTAGCATGTTTCAAAGTGATATCTGGATATTACATCCGAAAACAGCAGCCAATATGATTTCTCTTGTGGATTGTAAAACTTTCGTTACATTGCCAAAGAATGGTAGGATGTTCTCTCTCTTTCATCTTTTATAAGGTGGGAATACTAGTTCTTGTTTGAGATGTTACTTCACATTGTATATTTTAGGCTTAAATAAGTTTTTGGTCTTTTTGGATTGTCTTTTACTCAATTTTTTGAAGTTTTATATATTGCTTGAGTCATTTCTACTCTTAACGTCTATGTTAAGTTATTCCATGTATTAGTGTTGAATAACTCTATTACCCCATTAACATGATATGTGATCCATGATCATATGATGAAAAAAAATAATATATATATATATATATATTATGATAAAAAATAGAGGGATACAAATTTTTAATTTTTTTTAAGAATTTATATTAAAATAATTATAAGATTTAAATAAGTTTTTAGTCATTAATAAATTTGAGTTTTTTCAATTTTCCAATACAAATTTTCACTCTTATGTAATATTTTAATTTTCACACAAAGTATCCGGTATAATTTTTGCTTTTGTCGAAGGTCTATGAATTTTCTTTAGTGTGTTGACTTGGTTATCAATGTGCTGACATGATATTACATGTGTCTGCAGCATTGACACGGAAAGAAAAAATGATAATTTTGAACAACAATGAAAAAGATATTGAATGCTGAAAAATATAAAATGTTGTAGAGTATTTAATTGAAAAGACTTGATTTTATTTAAGTTTAACTATAAATAAATATTTAATTTAAGGATTTAAATAAAAAGCTTATAGGATATTCAACAAAAGTCAATTATACATTAGGCGTATGAAACTTCTTTTAAGCACTATTTAATATTGAGATATATTATTATGAGAACGTATTCATAGGATTATAAATATATAATAGATTGAAAGGGCAAAAGAAATCATATTCTTATGATTGAGTTCATTATTTAATAGAATAATAAGAGGAAAACTAGTTTTCTCATTAAACCGAATAGCTAAAAGTAATATACTCAAATATAATTAGAAATATAATTAGAGGTGATCATGGATTAAATTTTTAATGATCTAATCCACATTTATTTTGGATCTAAATAATTGGATTAAATTTCTGATCCAAATTTATTTTTTCAAAAAAAGTAGATTGAATTTTTTTAAAATCCAGATCCAAATATTTAGATCAAGTTTAAATCTAGATCTAAATATTTGGATCAAATTCAAAATTCAAAATCAATTTTTTATAAAATAATTTCAAATTAAATTTTTTAAAACTTGTGTCCATAGGTCTGACACCATAGAATTTGACAGATTTTTTGTCGAAGCCTACGAGGTCAAATTTTAGCAAGGGATAAACTTGGATGACTTTCGAATGAATTTCGGTCGGAGACGACGTGACCAAATTTGGGCCAAGGTCGACTTGACAAAGTTTCAGCCGAGATCGACCTGACTGGATTCGACTGAATTTCGGCTAGGATCGATTTTGTCTAATACGACCAAATTTTAGCCAGAGCCGACTTGGCCAAATATGGCCATATTTGGGCCAGGGCCTGATCAGTCAAATTTCGGTCAGGGTTAACTCCACTAAATTCGTCGACCGGGACCGACTTGACTGAACATGACCAATTTTCGATCACAGCCGACTAAGTTGAATATAGTCAAATTTCGTTCAGGACTTACTCGACCGAATACGGCTAAATTTGGGCTAGTGCCGACTCGACCAAATTTTGGTCATGACCAACTCGACTGAATTTGGCCAAATTTAGGTCAGGACCGGCTCGCCTAAATATGACCAAATTTCGGTTGCGATCGACTCTGCCGAATATGACCAAATTCAGACCAGGACCAACTCAGTCAAATTTTGATTGAGGCCAACACGACCTAATTTTGACCAGAGCCGACTCGACTGAATTCAGCCGAATTTCAGTCGTGGCTCACTCAGTTGAATACGACCAAATTTCGATCATGATTGACTCATTTGAATACGGCCAAATTTCATCCTAGGCCGTCTCAGCCGAATACAACCAAATTTGGGCCAATGCCAACTCGGCCAAATCTCAATCGGGGCCAACTTGACTGAATTCGACCGAATTGTGGCTGGAGCCAACTAGGCTAAATACAGCCAAATTTTGGTCGCGGTTGTCTCAGTCGAATATGATCAAATTTTCTAGGTCGACTTAGCCCAATGTAGTCAAATTTGGGTCGGGGTGAACTCAACCGAATACTTCTAAATTTTGTCCATGACCAATTGAGCCAAATTTTTTATAGGGTCACGCCAACTTAATCAAATACGACTAAATTTGAACTAGTCGGTCTCAACTTTTAGCCCAACCTAACCAGAAATATAAACTGAAAATTTGAATTGGATATTTTGGATTATCCATTTTGAAAATCTAGATTTAGAGTATGGATATACAATTCATAAAATATATAAAATGTAGATCAGATTGATATCCAAATCCAATAAAATGAATTGGATTTTTAATAAAATGAATATTAAATGGATTGGATCATAGCAAAAATTGATTGGATCATGAAAATTAGATTTTTTGCCCATCATTAGTTTAACTTTTCAGATCATCCTTTGCTTCCTTCCGTTCATTTAATAATTTAATAAATAAAATTATTGTTGTTATCCTCATAATTTTTATTTTTATGTGTTAAATAAACATTAATTATTACTTTTACCCTCATATTTTTATTCTTTCAATTTTATATGTATTTAATCATTTTTTATTAATACATTTTTTTACAAGAGTATAATTTAAATTTGTTAGTACAAATTTATGGATACATTAACAATTCTATTTATTAAACTTCTAAAATTTTCAATTAAAATGTAAGCTTTAAAGTTTATGAATATAAATTTCAAGGTTTAATGTTTACGGACGTATCACATCTCATGTCGAACGTCGCACATCGCACATCGCACATCGCACGTCGCACGTCGCACGTCGCACATTACACGTCGCACGTCGCACGTCGAACGTTTCACGTCTCACGTGACACGTCACACGTCTTACGTCTCTCACATCCCACGTCCCACGTGACATGTCTGACATCCCACGTCTCACACATCTCCCACGTGTCACGTCCCACGTCCCACGTGTCACGTGTCACGTCTCACGTCTCACGTCTCACGTCTCACGTCTCACGTCTCACGTCTCACGTCTCTCGTTCCATGTCCCATGTCCCATGTCCCATGTCTCACGTCTCATGTCTCACGTCTCACATCCCACGTCTCACGTCTCACGTCTCACATCCCACGTCCCACATCCCACGTCTCACGTCGCACGTCTCACGTCCCATGTTCCACGTCTCACGTCTCGCGACTCACGTCTCGCGACTCATGTCTCACGACTCACGTCTCACGTCTCACGTCCCACGTCTCACATCGCACGTTCCATGTCGCACGTTCCATGTTGCACGTCTCACGTACCATGTCTCAAGTCTCACACATTACGTCTCACGTCTCGCGACTCACGTCTCACGACTCACGTCTCACATCTCACATCGCACGTTTCATGTCGCACGTCTCACGTACCATGGCCCAAGTCCCACACATTATGTCTCACGTCTCACATCTTACATCTCACATTTCACCTTTCACGTACTACGTCATTTCACGTTTCATGTCCCACGCCCCACGTCCGACGTCTCACGTCTTTCGTTCCACGTCGTACGTATCCCACGTCTCTCGTCCCATGTCTCACGTCTCACGTCTCACGTCCCACATCCCACGTCGCACGTCCCATGTCGCACGTCCCACGTCTCATATCCCATGTCCCACGTCTCACGTCTCGTGACTTACGTCTCACATCCCACGTCTCACATCGCACGTTCCATGTAGCACGTCTCACGTACCATGTCTCAAGTCCCACACATTTTGTTTTATGTCTCACGTGTCACGTGTCACGTCTCACGTTTTACATCTTACGTTTCATCTTTCACGTCCTACGTCGTCCCATGTCTCACGTCCTACATCTCACGTCTCACGTCTCACGTCTCACGTCGCACATCGCACGTCGCACGTCTCTCACGTCTCACGTCCCACGTGTCACGTCTCATGTCCCACGTCTCACGTCTCACGTCTCACGTCCCACGTGTCATGTCCCACGTCCCACGTCTCACGTCTTTCGTCTCACGTTTCTCGTCCCACATCTCATGACCCACATCCCACGTCTCACATCTCACGTCTCACGTCCTACATCCCACGTCTCACGTCCCATATTTCACGTTTCGCGTTTCATGTCGCACCTTCCACGTCTCATGTCTCTCATCTCACGTCTCATGTCTCTCGTCTCACGTCTCACGTGACACGTTCCATGTCGCACATCTCATGTCCCATGTCCCACGTCTCATGTTTCACGTTCCACGTCGTCTCGCGTCCCACGTCCCACGTCGTCTCACCTCCCAGGTCGCACGTCCTACGTCTCACATCTCACGTCGCACGTTCCACGTTCGACATATCACGTTCACGTCAAACGTCCCACGTCTCACATCCCACGTCCCACGTCCCACGTCTCATGTCCCATGTCTCACGTCCCACGTCCCACGTCCCACATCCCACGTCTCACGTCTCACATCTCACATCTCACGTCCCATGTCCCACATCCCACATTCCACGTCTCACGTGACATGTTCCATGTTCCACACCTCACGTCCCACATCTGAAGTCCCTCGTCCCTCGTCCTACGTCTTATATCCCACCTCTCACGTCTCATGTCTCATGTCTCACGTCTTACGATTCACGTCTCACGTTTCACGTTTCTTTCACGTCTCTCGTCTCACGTCGCACGTCGCACGTCCCATGTCGCACGTCCCACGTCTCATGTCCCATATCCCACGACTCACATATTACGTCTCATGTCTCACGTCTCACGTCCTACGTCCCACGTCTCACCTTCCTCGTTCCACGTAGCACGTAGCACATCCCACGTCGCACGTATCACATTATTGCACTGAAATACTTGATTCTTTCATAAAATAATGGTGTTTTGGTTTATTGGTTGCAATATAACTAAGATTCTTCTTTGCTTTTTATCCTTCTTCAGATAATAGCTTCTTATTGATCGAAAGAAGGAAGAGAAAAGACATTATTTTACCAGAAATAGAAAAGTTAAACTTATGCAACAACAATAATTTGAAGCTTTTACAGATGTCTGCTATCATTACATGGATGATTTTAGAAAAATGTTTAGATGTTGGCAGACAATATTTTTTTATTGGTTTTCTGTTCTGACATTCAATATGCGAACAGATGTGTCACAAAATTCTAATCAAGGATAGGCAAAAAATCCATTTTTTATAATCCAATCTATTTTTTCTATTATCTAATCCATTTAATATCTATTTTATTAAAAATTCAATTCATTTAAAATCCATTTTATTGGATATGGATATCAATCTGATATATATTTTATATATTTTATGAATTGGATATCCATTTTCTAAATCTAGATTTTCAAAATGGATAATCCAAAATATCCAATCCAAATTTTCAGTTTATATTTATGGTTAGGTTAGGCTAAAAGTTGAGACCGACTAGTTCAAATTTAGTCGTATTTGATTAAGTTGGCGTGACCCTATAAAAATTTGACCGAATTCTGTCAAGTCGGTCTCGATCAAAATTTGGCTCAGTTGGTCGTGGACAAAATTTGGAAGTATTCAGTTGAGTTCACCCCAACCCAAATTTAATTGCATTAGGCTGAGTCGACTTAGACAAATTTTGACCGTATTCGGCCGAGACAACTGCGACCAAAATTTGGTTGTATTCAGCCTAGTTGGCTCCAGTCAAAATTTGGTTGAATTCAATCGAGTTGGCCCCGATTGAGATTTGGCCGAGTTGGCCTGACCCAAATTTGGTCGTATTTGGCTGAGACGGCCTAGGGTGAAGAACATGATTCTATGCACCAATGCAATTTAATATAGCATTTCACACCTCCTATGCAATAATTTAATTTATATTGATACACATGCATTCACCAATAAACCAATTTTCAACATGTGACTAACCCAAAGGAACATTCAAATTCATAGAGACTTACAACATAGCCCAATCATGCTTCCAACTCATGCCACATTACTAGTTACTTGAAATTATCAAGAGTTTATTCATGCATTTTAAAGACTTCCAAGCCAACAATCATGAGTAACATATCTCTCTATCTACTGGCCTCCAAATCAAATCTCCATTGTTCAAAGTGAAGAACAACATATTATGGACCAATTGTCAAAATTTCATCTAAATCAAATGATTAATGAACCAGGAAAATGTAGTTTTACGAAAATTGCACAAACTAAAAAAACGATGGTGTTTAGCGCCTAGAAGTCAGGAACCTGACGCCTAGCATAAAAACCAGCACCCGACGATACCTGCTCCACGAAAACACGAAAAACATTGTTTTTCATGACAATACACCAAAACGTATCGCCTGGCGGCAGATCTTCACCGCCAGACGGTTCTTAACAGAAACCCAGAAACTGGGTTGTTTTAACATGGGTCGCTTGGCGGCGCATACTTGCCGCCAGGTGGATTATCATATTCTGGGTAGAACCCAGATTTTTCCCGCACCCATGAAGAACCTTAAATTCCCAAATCTCATTCCATTCAATTACACACATAAAAGTATAGCCATTCGATTTCTTTCCCTACATATTCATCCAGTACAATCATATAATTGTAATTCCATCATGGTTAAAATCCCCAAATTCATATTAATAATTTCGGCCCCAAACTCTAACATGAACCTTCATGATTTGGAACCCATTCAATCATTCAAGTATCATAAAACACAATAATGATCAACGATTATCCAAGATCACTCATTCAACATGCATATGATACTTTCGCAACAATCCCGAATATCATAAAGTCCATAAAAAATCATAGAAACCACACTACTATTCGTGTTGCCTGGCGGGAGCACCCGTGTCGTCCGACGGTTCATCTAAAAAAAACATAAATAGGTGTCACGCTCATGCATCGCTTGGCGGGCCTTCAAAGCCGCTAGGCGATTTTTGGGAATTTCCAGAAACTCAAAACTAGTGGAATTTTAATTCAGAAAAGTCACCCAATCATACAACATACCACGTAAAATCATACAATTTAATATAACAAATAAAGCAGCTCCCCTAACCTGGATTCCTAACTCAACCTTGATTACTTTGGAGTTCCTTCCTTGATCACTAGTGACCTTTATTGCTCTTCCTCAATTTAGCTCTCCCTTTCACTCACTAAAACCAACGCTGCACTGAGATTTCTCTCCTCACAACACTCTACAATGGCAACCTCCAAAAACTCACTATCCCTTCCTTAATTTGCCTCTTAACTATACCTATACCTTAATTATGTTTAATGGCTAAGAAAAAACCCACAACCATACAAATGTCACAAATGTCAAGTCAAAGTACAATCCTACTCTCAATCATTTGAACTAATATTTTTTCATGTCATAAAAGCTAACATTAATTGTCATAAAGGCTTCCACTACCCGCATTTATTAATTAATTAATTATTTAATTAATTAAATTTCTCGAATCTTACATTATTAATCATAAAAATTAAGTTCATGCATATATCTGAATGCTTAATTAATAATCTTTATAATTATACATACTTAATGATTATAAATCACTCATCACCATGGAATATCTGTTTTTCCATTTAATATTAAAAAAATAATTTTTTTGAGTAATTTAAATATATGTAGGAAAGTGCGCTCAAAAACTCATCTCGTCCTGCATTGTCATCTTTATCTAATTTTATTTCTTTGATTTATTGGATATTTCCAAATTTGACGATTGCGTGGATCAGTTCTAAAGAATAAATATGAAATTCATTATCTATTACTCTTTGAATCTTCAAAAGGTACTTCTCTCCAGTTGAACAATTTTTTGAATTCTAAAAGGGTCTTCTATCTAATTCAACATATCATTAGTATCATGCTTCATAATACGTTAATAAGTTGAATATGTTGTTTACATCTTCACATATAGCTTCCATTTATTATTTTTAAAAAATGAATTTATTATTTTATTCTTTGTCAATATACCTATTGAAAAAACAAATAGTGAAATGAAAGTAATATTTCATCATTACGCAAGACAAGAGACAATTACCATTGTTTTATAAGAATGGATTGTAACATATGAGAAATGAAAGCAAAATAATGAATTTATGTTTAACTTTCTTTTTTCATAAAGAAAAGAGTGGGGATAAACTCAAACAATAAGTAACCCAATAGGCAAGAAGAAAGAAAGAAAATATAATTATATTATAAAATACATAAGTTGAGATTAAAATTTAATACAAAAATTTAATACTCAACTCAATAAATAATGAATCTAGCTCAGCATAGTAATTATTCAGTCTGACTCTATAAATCAGTCTGAAACTCTAGGTATATTATTGAATTAGTCTGGAATCAGTCTGCTCTGGCACCAACCTATTTAAATATTCAACTTAATATACGTTTAAATATATAAATATTGAATCAGACCTAATAAATAATGAATCTGACTTATCTGACCGAATATAATAAATAATAAGTCAGACTCAACTGCACAAATAAAAATCTATTCAACTCCCGTATAATTTTAGTGGGCCGGACTCGAATAAGCCCGACCCACTAAAAATTCACAAACCCTAGGTATATTAATGTTAGCATTTGTGATAAATGTGTTGTGTTATTTTAAATACAAGTAAGTTCCTCCAATGTTTCAAAGAGGAGGAAGGTAAGGCAAACACAGCCCTGAGATAAGAGGGGGCTTTGATTTCTCTAATTTGCCCCTTGGTCATTGTCTTCAGCTTCTCAAGCTCTGTCCTTCTATGGTGGGTTTCTTCTGCAGCTTCTCCAGATTTTACCACTGATCAATGCTCCATATTCTCAGGTTTCAGGTTTCATCTTTGATCTTGTCTCTCGCCTTTGCCTTTCATATGATTATGGGATGCCTTAACAGCCAGCCAAAGACTTGATCACCAGGTAAATCCGTCAACCAGAAATGGTTACACCCATTCTCATACTTTTCCCGATTTTGTGCATCCAGATCAACTTATAACCAGTTTCTGTAATTGCTCTCTCTTAACAAGCTTATACTTATGTTAATTGTAGCCTGGTTCTGTGATCAAAGCTTAGAAGATGGCAACCTAGGATCGTTTTTGTGTATTTTCCATACCTTTGATTGTTAGCCTTGAGATATCAAGCATTGAAGTAGGGAATTGAAGTTCATGGAAGAATGGTCAACATTCTCAAATGGGCCTTCTTTAGATTCCCTTGGAGTTAAAACAGCTGGTGAATTTCTTGGAAATGGTTGTCGTCTTGGAGATGGTCATGTTGATAATGGTGCTCCTCATGGTAAACTTTCGCAAAAATATCTGTTCTATCAACTTTACCCTCTTTATCTGAAGGATAATTGTTCCCAAGCTGGTGCTCGGCCTTTACTGGTTTTGGTTGATGGACAACAGCTCGATTTGTATAAACTCTTCTCCCTTGTGAAGGAAAGGGGTGGATATGCTGAGGTGTCGAAAAATGGATTGTGGGGTTCTGTGACCAAAGAATTGGGTTTGAACCTTGAAGTTTACTCGCCAGTGAAATTAGTGTACGATAAGTATCTGAATGATTTTGAAAGGTGGCTGAAGAAAATTTTTGAAGAGAAGATTTTAAAAAATGGGAATCATGGGTGTGATTGGGGTTTGGAGTGGTTGCCATTGGATATAGAGAAAGAGTTCAGAGGCCTGTTATGTCTAAATACAAAGAACAAAGCCGATGATGAACTTTTCAAGTCAAAATCAAATAAAAAAAAGAAAAACACTGATTTGGTTAACCACAGTAATGGTAATAATCCATTGGACACCAAAGATCAAAATAATAAACCTGAGGATGTCCAACACATTGAAGGTGACAATAATGAAAAATCCAGTAATGGAATTAAGGACAATCCTGCAACCTTGGGTGCAGAATGTGCTGACAAGGAGTGTAACCCTCTCAAACGCAAACGGGATGCATTCTCAGGCATGCTAAACTGGATGAAGAATATTGCAAAACATCCTCTTTATCCTTTAACTCAACCGATACCAAAACCATCAAAGTGGAAGGAGTATAAAGGCCGGGACTTTTTTGGACAATTTCTGAAGGCAAGAAAGCTTCTGTCACTGAGAAAGCATGAAGAACCAAACAGTGGATTGTCTTCTTTGCAGGTATAAACTTCAATGCCCAATATTAGTTTTATCTGTCATTTCATATCCTGAAGCATATCAGCATCCTATGCTTGAATGTGTGATTATCATTTTATTTTATCTGTTAGGCATTACAGCATGCTTAATTCATCCTAGGTAATAATTATTTGATCTCATTGCATTAGTTTGTTTCCTATATTAACTGTGCATACCTACCAAATCTTAGCTTGCAAGTCAAGTTGCATAAACTCCTATTGCCTTTACAAACTCGACTCACAACCTCATTAGAGTTGATCCAGTCATATTGATAATTTTAGAAAACCTATAAATGATGTGTATGCATGAACTTAATACTTCTGATCATTGTTATCAGAATCTTGTGATTCGCTAATCAAATTTCACAATTAGATACATTTTGGCTATCTATCTATTTGTATCTCAAGATAGATCTTAATTGACTTTGTATCTTGCGATACATTAACGAATCTATGTAATTTCGTATCACCAATGTGATTCACACAATTCAACTATTTTTATGCTTTTACTTTTTCATCAATTCTTATTCTTATGAAAAGAAAAATAAACAGGCATGTGGGCTGAAATTTTAATGATTAAATTTTTTTTCGTTTTAATGAAGCAGTTAGAAAAAGATTGTGTTATGAAGTTTCCTTAAAGAACTTTGAATGCATTATTGAGTTTTTTCCAAAGAGAGTAAGCTTTAGCATTATGGTTAGCATGCGGTCATGTGATCTAGTGATCATGGTTGCAGATCATGACATAGGTCTTTTTTCTCGTATGGTTGCATACACCAGCCACTTTTCAATCCTTACAATGCTATGAACCATGTGCTATAAGAACTTGCGATTAATGATGTGGAAGTCTATTTCACACATTACCTATATCCACAACTTTGAATCAAATCTGTATTACAAGCTTAGTTTTCCATATGCAAGCTTCCTTAATCAAGTATAAATGGGTAAACATATATTATTTGTTAACCCATTTAACTTTACAGACACTAATGTTAAATGGTGGCACCATGCAAGCATGGAGGAATGGCATGCTTGATATTTTCCAACTGCCACAGGTGGTTTTTTGCAGAGTTCACATTACAATTTACAATAAAAGGGATATTTTCTTAATAAATTACAAATAATGAAGAAAGAAGTCTGGGTTGATAATTTACATTCGATATAATGATATTTTTAATTTCTTGATTAAAGTTTGTTTTTTCTTATGACTATTTTACTTTTGTGAACCTCTTGCTCTGAATGTGACTATTGTGTTATGCGTAAATACTTGCTATGTTTTATCTACTGGTACCCTTCTTTGGGTTAATGGATGTTAGGTTGAAGGCTTCGAATCTGTTTATTTCTTTGATAATGCTGATTTAGTTTGTTGATGGGTTATTTTGTTTTAAACGTTTAATATCTTACAGACAGGTTGTAAGCTATTGATACTTTGATGGTTTGGTTAAATTACTAGTTACGGCTCACTGTTAAGTGTCATACCAATATCTCATATACAATCATTCCATATTTTGTCCTTTTTTATGTGGCTTGTGGTCTCATCTCATGTTCATCAAAATAAACTCAGTTCGGTTTCTTTCAATTTTTTTTCTCTTGTTATCCCTTTAAAGTGTGACATTCAGTATCATAGAATGTAGCTTGTCATACAGTAGCACAATTATTCCTTTTTGAGCTTGCTAGGTACTTTGCAGTCAAAAGTAAGTTCCAACGCCTTTTTCCATTTGAACCAACCACCCAATTTGTACCCTATGTGTGACAACTTTTATTAATTTTTTTTTTTCATCATCATTTTATAATATTGATTCTAGATAATCTAACCTGAAAGAAGAAACATTTAGATTCCAATGTCTATCTCCAAAGCTCGTGTTTAGAGTTAACCTCTTCCCTTGATTCCTTAACCAAAACTTCATTTTCAAAAACCATGCATTTATATTTGTGCATCACAAGAAAGCACATTCAATATTAGATTAAACATATAAGAACTCAAGGTTGAATCATGATATGAATCTATCCTCATCAGGAAGTCCTTAGTGGCTTTAAAGAGTGTACCATTAGAAGTTACCCTATCACATGTATGTCTTGAATAACTCATAGTTAGTAAACACCTTTCTTTCCTAAAACCTTCTCCGGTACGTCTCTTGACACCTTGTTGTATACCTTTTCCAAGTCAATAAAAATTGTATGTAATGTATCTTTATTTGCTTCGGTATATTTCCATCCACCTTGTAGAAGATGAATAGCTTCTGTAGTAGGTCTTCATAGCATAAGCACAAATTGATTCTTTGCAATCTAGTCTCTTATGTTAATCTATTGGTCAATTGCCTTTTCCAATATCAATGATTCTTTAAGTTTTATCCCTTTATGGTAAACACAATTCTGAATATCTCCCTTGTTCTTCTATATAGGAAAAAAAGTCCTCCTCCTCCACTCATCTAACATTTTCTTTGATCTCAAAATCTTGCTCAATACCGTAATGAGTCAAATGATATTATGTTCTCCTTGTTAAATATTTTTCTGCTCCATTTTATTATTATTAATTTTCTTTCTTTAATTATTATTTTTAGTATTTATACTTCTTTTTAGTTATTATTTTTTAGTGTTATACTGCCACCCTTTTCAATTATGTTTCCTAGATTATACTTAATTATTTTATTTCTGTTTCTATTTTTAATTATTCTTTATTCTGTTTATTTCTGGTTTTGAACTCTGTTTTCTTTGATTATCCTTTATTCTGTTGATTCTGTATTCCTTTTTTACTTTTTTTTGTTTAATATTTAATTATCCTTTTTAATATTTTGTACTGCTTTTCTCTCCCCGTTTGAATAGACTTTTCTACAGTGGTGGACGTATGTACTTATTTATCATCTTTATTTTGTCTGCCATGGCTTTTGCTATAGGTTGGGCCACAACACCATCTGTTCATCTATATACTCGATTTATGATACGACATAATGGCATTTGATCCATGTGACTGACATTTCCTAGTGAGACCCATATGCACAAGATCAAACTATATCTAGTTCTTATAATTTCTGATAACATCGATCACAAACTCTTCCAGCAATCACTCTAATTTATATTACTTAGGTGTTAAATTAGTAACACATGCTTCTTCTAGAAGACAAGATCGTAGTGAGAAATTCCTTTTCATGCTATGTGGAAATAGTATGTTCAATTTATGGAATTATATGTTTTGCAGAAGCAGAAGATGCATCCTGCCATGTTCGAGGATCCTGTTGCTCTCGATCGCCTTGCTACAGGAAAATCAAGATGCAGGGAAAGGCTGCCTTCCTCTGTTAAATCTCGGTCATGCTCTTGCTGCAATCCATGTTCTCACAATGGAAATACATTGGCAGAAAATTGTCCTCACGAGAAAACAACTGAAACTATAGATGTATTGACTGAAAAAGAAAAGGGTGAATCATCTGGGGACGAGTCTCATGAAAAGCAAGTATCTGTAGGCCCTCGTTTTCAAGCTGAAATCCCTGAATGGACTGGTGTAGCTTCCGATAGTGACTCTAAATGGCTGGGAACACGAGTATGGTCTTGGAAACATGGCACAGAACCTGCTACTACTGAAACAGATGTTGGAAGGGGAAGACAAGAGAAGTGTAGCTGCGAACATCAAGGTTCTGTTGCGTGTGTTAGATTACATATCGCTGAAAATAGGATGAAAGTGAAGCTTGAATTGGGTTCTGAATTTTACCATTGGGGATTTGATCGAATGGGTGAGGAAGTTTCACTTCAATGGACAACTGTAGAAGAAAAGAGATTTAAGGATATCATGAGATCAAATGTTCCCTCTAAAATTAAATATTTTTGGAACAATGTATGCAAATACTTTCCAAACAGGACAAGAAGACAGTTGGTGAGCTATTATTTCAATGTCTTTCTCATTCAACTAAGAACCTATCAGAATCGGGCGACCCCAAAGAATATTGATAGCGATGATGAAGTAGAGTTCGGCTGTTTGAGCAAAGGTTTTGGAATGGAAGCTGTCGAGGGTCCTGGTGATGATGATTTCCTGGAGTGTGCTCTGAGCGAGCAGTACATTGATTTTGATTAGACAAGATTAGTGTAAATTTGATAATTGGATCTGAGCTACTTTGTGCTCGAGAAAGTTTTTTCCTGAGTCAGACTTGTATAAGACAAACTTGTATAAAACTCTTCCTCCATGATCACTGGTGAATGCTTTTCTCATACTAGCAATTTTTTTGTACACTATAGGGAGGTAGATAGAGAGAAAAGAACCAGGTTGTGGAGTTTTTAGTTTTGGAACTTGGAAGCAAATATAGACATGTGCTCCTGTCATTTCTACTCATAATGAAGAACTTGCTGAGACTGATATTAATCTTGTTGGTTGAAATGGCAGTTTAACATGATGCTTCCTGGAGGCTGCACTGTTAGTGCTGTAAACTCAGTTTTGTTTAGCCAGAGGTAGTGTTTTCAATGTTATATTACTTGTCATATTATTTTGTAAATTGAAATTATAAAATTTTATTTGAGACAATTTTTTCGAATGGAACAACCTTTTGTTTGAAGGGTGAATGAGAATTTCTTTTTCTCTAATCTCACTTATAATTCACACAAATTGTGAGAGAACGGAAAGGACTGTTTCTTCCCTTTTTTTCCCTCAGGACTAGGAACAGGTGGGAACATGATTTTGTGTTTGATTTCTTTTGGTTATTGATTATGCATTTTTGTTTTGTATGTCGGTTTCTTATTTCCTTGTTTTGTTGTCTGGTTAGAACAAGGAAGTCTTTCTTTTCAAAAAGAAATAGAACATCATCCATAATGTCTTTCTACTTTCACGGATTGGGCAAAATCATGTTTTTGGCCTTTTGTTAAATAATATTATTCTTATGAACTATATATATTTTTAATATGAAACGAAATTTTTCTCAATTCGTACTATTATTAGTCCTAGCAAATATTGAATTGATGTTTTCTTTGTAATAAAAGAAAAGCAAATATTAAAAGTGTAAATTAAATACATATAAATTGACAGGTATAAAATTATTTAAATTATACAAATACATATAATTAGGTTTTTATTTAAAAGGAAAATTAAAAAATAATTACAATTGATGTTCTTCAAAATTACAAAGACATTGTTGGATGGGGGTGGAGGAATTATGTGAGAAAAAATTCAATACTTCTAACACATTTCTCTTCAGATATAAGGAATAAACAAAAAGAATAAAGCCTACAAGATAATTTCCAGAGAAAAATATACTCTCTCCTTGAGTGATCTTACTAATATTTATCTTTTTAAGAAATTTGATTTCAGTATACATCCTTTTAATATTTCATTCAAATGTATTCATTATTATTTTTTCATATATATCAAATAATTGAAAAAGGAAAAAGAAATTTAGACTTATATGTTAAGAAAATAAGAGAGAGAAAAAAACTTTTAAACTTTACTAGTTCACACTAAAAACTATCTGAAAATATACCATTATAAAGAATCTAGTTAAACTGATGTTATAATTCATTCTAAACTAAAGATAGACAAAATGTGAAATTAACTTAATTAGTTAAGAAAAATAAATAAATATTAAAAGAATACCACTATCAAAAATTGTAAGAAACTTATAAAACTAGAATTAATTTTTTTTATGAATTATATGTTTTTTCTAAAAAAATATTATTGAATACCATAGCTAACTAATAATCCTTTCTCACTTTCATATTTACTGGTGTAGGTACTTTTTCTTTTCCTTTCACTAGTTTTAATTTGTACTAAAATGAATATGTGGTCAACAAAATTGTGAGGAAAGTTCCAATAAAGCTCAAAAGTGTCATGAATGTTGTCATTCATGCACATAACAAAGTGCTGTTAATTGAATGGTCAAATTGAAAGACCTAACTCATAAGGATATCTCCACAATGTTGTCATTGATTTATATTTTAATAAGGTTTAATTATTCATCTTTATAGCTGTGCAAGTTATATATTTTGATTTGATCTTTATGCTTAAGAATGTACATTCAGGTCATACACATATCATGTTAATCATTCTTTTTCAACCATATTGTTTTAAATTTTAGGTCATGTATAAAAGATTTAAAAATATATTTTTAACAATGGAGATTTGAAAAAATAAAGTTGATTGAATTATACAGTTTAAACCAGTAATTTATCAAAATCATAACATCAATAAAGATTTTTTTTGTTTCTTCACATTACTTTCAAATAACTCCAACTTTCATTTTTTTTTTGTGTGTGTTGGGTTTGAGCCTTTTTTTTTTTTTTTTTGGAAAATGAGGTAAACAGTTTCACACTTTTTTCTTGTATGTGTACCTTTGATTCCACAGAGCTTCGCAGCAGCAGCAGCAGCAGGTCGCACAAACAACAAGAGTCAAGCACAGAGAGAAACAATGTCTTCCCCTAGCAAACGGAGAGACATGGACCTGATGAAACTGTCTGTTATCTTTTCAAAAAAATTTATTTTTATTCTTTTAACTTCAGAAACTCTTATTTTTTCATAAATTTGTTGTCTTTTTCCATTTGGGGTGCGTTTGATTGACATGGATCAGGTCATCAGGATGATGAGTGACTACAAGGTGGAGATGATCAACGATGGCATGCAAGAATTCTTTGTGGAATTCCACGGACCTAAAGAGAGTAAATTTTTGCATCCCTTTGCTTGCGTAATTATTTTACATTTTACTTTTTATTCTGTTGTTCAGTTCCTCATCAGATTACTGAGATTATCTTTTTCTCTTTGGCCCAACTTTTTCTCCATTGAAATTGAGATTGAAATTTCTTCCTTCACCGACTGTCTTTGAATTCAATGTGAACTGTTTGGATCAGCAGTCAATAGCTTAGATTAATGTGGTTGATTCATTGTTTGGCTATTTTATTCAATGTGAATGAATTGCACTAGGATCTATGTTAACTTCAAAGGTGGAAGTGAATGGTTGTGTTATTTTTCTCTTAGTATTTTTTTTTTTTTTTGTACTCTGATGGAAATCATGTGCAGGTCTGTACGAGGTCGGTGTTTGGAAGGTAAAGGTTGAACTACCTGATGCTTATCCTTACAAATCTCCTTCTATTGGCTTTGTCAACAAAATTTTTCATCCTAATGTTGATGAATTGTAAGTTGTTCCACTGCAACCATAACTTCATTGAATCATAGGTTATATCTTATTTAAGCAGCACCACTGAACTCAATGGAAAACACATTAGCTCATTTATACAGTTTCCTGTAATGCTTAGGTCTGGTTCTGTATGCTTAGATGTTATTAACCAGACTTGGAGTCCCATGTTTGGTAAGCAATACTTGCTATGCATTTCATTCTGCCTTACTCTGTTACTGCCACTGCTTTAAAATTGGTGATTTTCCTTATTTTCTTTCAGACCTTGTTAATGTGTTTGAGGTGTTTCTTCCTCAACTTCTTCTGTATCCCAATGCATCAGATCCATTAAATGGTGATGCTGCTGCCTTGATGATCCGAGATCATGCTACATATGAACAGAGAGTTAAAGGTGGTAATCCTTTCTCTTGTATAAAGCTTCAATGCTTCTTTCATGCTCAATTCATGTTAATAGTAAGAGTTTTTCTGCATTATTGTTAACAATAGCTACAGCCATCTTTATTTTCATCGCATTTCAATTGGACTGAAATTAACTGGTTAATAGTTAATAAAAAGCTTTGAAGATTGAAGATTGTCATTTTGCACAAACTGATATTGAACACATCCCTTACCACAACAATTTCAAATGTTTAGTAATATCATTATTAGGTATAACAATTGAAATCTCCGATTCTTGCCAAGAATTTGTTCGATTTAAAGCACAACAACTGTCAATGCTCCCCAACAGATTTAGAATATGAACATCTATCTTTCTTGCTTTGTTTTTTGTTTTTGGATAAACAGCAATTGCATTACCTTCTTGCATCCTATTCTGATATTTGCTTTGGCATTGATCAACCGTACTCTGTAATGATAATAATAAGTGTATATTGAGTGTGTAAAAGAAGAGTTTTTGAATTCCCATACTCAAATGGTAATATAGACCTCATGTTGAATAGTTTGCTGGTAACTGAGCTAATATAAAGTATTTAACATACTCAACCATTTTCAAGTTGTGAGTTTCTGATCAAACCAAGTACTTTCCAATTTACTGTCATACAACTTCTATTATTGCTTGTATCAATTGAATCTTAGATCCTAGATCTCCGGCCAGGTTTGGTATAGCGAGAAATAATTGCTTATTATAATATGTATTCTGAGAGAAATAACAAAAATGGTGATCATTTCCTTATAAAATGCAGAACCACTGTTTTTGTTTTGTCATTCTTTTAAACTTTTACTTTCTAATTTGGTATGTCAAATTGGTATATATTATTTATTCGTTGTCCTTGGCATTTTTTTATCATTGAAGAAAATCACACATATGTGAGTATCTAGATATTGTATCATGGTCACAGAAATCTAGATATTCCAGTGTATTTAATTCTAGGATTTCATGTGAGACAGTAGTTTAAAGACTGACAAGTGAAACATCAGTTTAATATATCTACCATATGTGAACATGTTGTTATATTCTAAGTTTTTTGCTTTTGTTTATAATTTTCATTTTTTGAGCCAATGAACAGAATATTGTGAGAAATATGCGAAGCCAGAAGACATTGGAGCTGTAGAGGAGAAAGATTCTAGCGAAGATGAGCTGAGTGAAGATGGTTATGCCTCTAGTGATGATGCCATTGTTGGCCAACCAGATCCTTAGATTTTTACATATAATGCCTGTCTTATTTGATTGTACATGATATCATATGATTTTATATTGAGTCCAAGAATAGGTTAAAGAGACAAGTTCTTAAGGTTGAAGGAAAACTTCACACCTTTCTATCTGTTCCATGGTGGTTGTGTAAATTGGTTTATGATTTAGGTGTTTAAGGTATTCAGTTATGTGACTGGAAAATTCAATTTCTGAAGGTTGCTGGTTCTGCTATGAATTCATTTATTGCTTCTGATAGATGAAATTGTGGGAAGACGACTTTCCCATTTGTGGCTTCTATGAGATTTGGACTTTGTTTCTTAATATTTAAGGATGTTATGAGATTGGAAATTGAGGGTCAGTGTTAAAATTTTTATAAAAGAAATTTGGGATAAATATGTTTTTAGTATGTGAATTTTGATTGAATTTTGATGCAAAATTAGAATTCTTTCATGTATGAAATTTTGGTATATTTTGGCCTTTAAATTTTAGAAGATGAATAGATATAATTTTTTTAACTTAATTATATATATTTTTTGTCGTGTTAAACATATTTCATATTAATATTTGAATTATTTAAACAATTTAACATGTTTTACATATAAAAAAATATATAATTAAATTAAAATGGCTATATTTTTTCTTTTCTTTTTTCTGTTTGGAAACTAAAAGTTTTTAAAACAAATTCTAATTTCACTTAAAAGTTCATAATTAAAATATATTTAACCCAAATATATATATATATATATATATATATATATATATATATATATATATATATATATATATTATCTAAACTGAGATGTAAATTACCAAAAATTTGTCTCAAAAAATAATTGATATTTATATTTTATATACACGTAGCATTGAAGCAATAATTTCAGACAATTTTTGTGTTACAAAGAATAATAATTAACAATTAACGTTGCAATCCTACTGATGAATGTCTGGTATTTGAAATTGGAATTTGAAGAATCTCAATTTAGACTTTGATTTCAAATAAATGCTTGGAATAATTGCATGAATCCTGCATTCAATTATGTATGCAATGCATTTAATTCTGCTTCAGTCCATATTAATATTAAAATATACACCAACGGCTATCTACATTCTTACGCTAGTTGAAATTGATTTAAATTTTTGCCATTTCTTGATGTTTAAGTCACCCTTGATAACTGTTCCTACTTTAAGGGGATACCAAATTAACTATATGAAAAATAAATTATTTAGGTAACAAATAAAAAGTAATATAATGTGATAAAGTTCAATTATGCAATTTAATTTCTTTCAATTTAATCTACTCCTCGTTTTTCATTTGGAAAATTTGTTATTATACATTTTTTTAGTTGGTATTCGAAACTGGCCAAGCGAATTTTGTGTATTCACTACGCAATTTTTAAAAATTTGGTGAGTTAGATACGTTCTTGAGCAAATTTTACCGTGCCCATCAATTGCTTTAGATATTTTAGAATTTATTTAATTGCTCGTGTGAAAATTCATTGAGCAAATTATACAAATATCCATAAAACAATACAATTTATAATTCACAATTCAAACAATTTAAGTATTTCGCATGGACTTATACTCAAGATACAAACAAAACTTAAAAAATAAAAAATAAAACTCATGTATAAACTATTGCAAATTAAATATAAAAACATTTAGCAAGGACTAAAATCAAATACCATCCAAACTCATCCCTCTTAATTTAATCACTCTAATTACTATTATGTCAGCTACTTTCCTTTTATTTCATGTTAGTATTCATTTTCATAAGGAAAAATACTAACATTAAGTATATAATAGCAAATGGCCCTTATAGCTCAGTGGTAGAGCGTCAGTCTTGTAAACTGAAGGTCCGTAGTTCGATCCTGCGTGAGGGCAAAATTTAATTTTTTTCACTTTTTTTTTTCAATTATCTTTTGAATCCTCAAATATATATATATAAATTATAATTGTTGCAACAAAAAAAAATACAATGCTAAAAGTAAATTATTGGTTGAAACAATAAAAATAAAATATAGCTATCTATTAATTTCAAATAAGACATGTATATATTAAGTTACGTATCTAAAAAACTTAACTATCTTAATTTGAATAACTATTTATTATCTTAATAAATTAATTAATATTTTACATTTTTTTGCATTAAATTAATCCAAGTTAAGTAGAGTTAAGAACTGAAACACAATGATTACAAAATGTAATAGATTAAAAATTAACAAATATTTCTACATAACTAAAAACAGATAGATTTATATTTGAGGCACTAAAAATATATTGGAACCTAATAACAGTGACTAATCAAAGACCACAATGTTAAAAATAACCAAGATATCATACGTAGCAAACACAGCATCAGAACTGTTGAAAAAAAGACAAACTATAGAGTAAATTACACCATACAATGTGAAATTTGTTAAAGATTGCATGTGTCATTCTAATGTATAGGTGATAAAAAAGTGAAATGCTGAGAAACTCCTTGAACTGGCAGAAGGTGCTTATTGATGGCTCAAGCCAAGACTTTTACAACACAAACACAATTAAGTGTGGCATTAGTGCAACGCAACAGTGAGAAATGGCAAATTAGTTAGCAAAAATATCTACAGAAGGGTAATTAACCAAGTGAAGAAGAAGGAATAGTTCTTAAATCAAATTGTATCTCGTATTAGACTTTTAAAATATGCTGTAGAAAGTTCCATGAAAGAGTATACAGAACTAGTTTTATTCTAAAAATCTAGTGTATGATGATGATTCTAGAGTTTGCTTACAAGATGCAGAATAAAGTTTATGCCGAAGCTCGAATTTGGACATTTGCAATTAGTCTAGTGAGTTTGCTTAATGTTTCACGAGCAGATACTGTATCTGGATGATCTTCACCACAAATTGAAGTTCTGATGAAAACAGCTTTTCTGATTAGATCATCACCTATGTCAAATTGTGCACCTCTTAGCATTAGCTTGCCTCTGGTCTCAAGCACAGTGGCTCTACACAGAGCCAACTCTTGCCAAAGACAAGGATTCAACTGAGCATTAGTCTGTATGGACCTCCAGCACAGTGATTTATCGAACCACTTGTCAACTGGGGTAACCAATGCTTGGTCTGCAGCCTCCAAAGCATTGGTGCAAAGGTGCAGAAGCTCTAGAGCAGCACTGCATCTGGAGTAGGTAATGAATGTGTGAATTGCAAGAGGCAGAACCACCTTTTTAACAAGATATAACAGCTCTGAAACCTCGAGTTCAACAGCCGCAGGATTGTGACCGAATGCAAATAGCAGAAAACATGCAGCCCATAAATGCTCTATGCTTTCAGATATTGACCCTTGATTCATAACAGCCTGAACCATTGCTTGTGCTGACCCTGTAACTTCTCTTTTCCGAGCATATAGTTTGATCATTTCATTGAAATGTATATGTCCTTGCTTAGTACTACTCCTTGCAATGTTGAATCTCAGCAGCAGAGAACATGCTTCTAGTTCTGATTTTTTGGTGTGTGAGGATGTGAATCCACATGTTAAGGATTGCAGTAGTTTTCTCCAGAAACAAGTCCCCTTTTGCTTTTCTGGTATCTTCTGAGCAGCAAGTGCCAATAAAGAAACTGAAACTGCACAAGGTGCAAACCATCCACTTACCAGCACCATTCTGGTTGCCAAGCTTCTGGCGCCGTCTGCATGATCAAATATTGAGAAACAAACATCAAGAAGTTGCAGGAGGAAACTGTTCTGCCTGAATGAGGGAGCTTTTTTACCACACCAAGACATGTCCTTCAAGGGCATTCTGTTTATGGTATCTAAGAGCCTGCTTGGTGTTATAGGTAACTCAGACAAAATTCCACTGACAATGGCAAGCCCCAAAGTCAACCTTCCAAGCTTCTCCTCAATGGTTCTAAGAGCATCAACCTCAGCAACTGAATACTCCCTGCCACTTCCCAGCATTAGAGACATTGCCTCCACTCCAGACAAGTATGAAAGCTTCAGAGGTTCCAAGTTCATCACACGAGGAAGGCACGTTGATATAATCACATGAGTCTCTCCACCAAAACGAGGGAGAAGATCCATCACAAGTTTGTGATCCCACCAATCCTTTTCGCTTTCCAAGTTATCAATGATCACAAGGTATGGAATGTTTCGCATTAGCTCTTTGCGGATTCCAGAAACAGCGGCTTCTTCCTGTTCTTCAAATCCTTTTATCCTAGTTTTCTCCAAACTATTCTCAACACTCGCATCAACTTCTAAAAAGGACCTGAGGTTAAGATAGTTTTGCCTAATGTACCTGCTCTCCCCTCCTATCCAAAGCACCATCTTGTATCTCTGGTGAAACCTGTAAGCAAACTCAAGCATAAGTTCTGTTTTACCAATTCCTGAATCACCTGATATGCAGGCAATGCCTTTCCCATATAATATCCTCATTCCTTTTTTCCGCCTGGTATACTTTCCACCTCGTTTGAGCCTTGATCGCCTCTGAGAAAACTCAATGCTTTGCATTTCAATCTCTTTTTCTGACTCCTTCCACAGAACTGGTGTTTTTTCCTCCCTGCTTCCATTTCCCACATGCCTTTCCTCTTGCACACTACTCTTGCTGCGACAAATAGTCAAATGCCTTCTTTTGGGTCTGGCCTTGAGATCAATATAGTCTTGCCTTGAATCTCCAGTAACATCCCCAAAAAGCATAAACTCCAGTTGAGAAAGCTCTTTCTTCCTACCAATGAAGTTCTCATTCCGAGTGAAAGGTAACTCCTCTTCTTTCACTTTCTCCCTCCATTTTGTTAAATGCTCAGCAGCACTTCTTCTGCCTAACTTCATTGCTAACAATGTGACAGCTCTCAGAATGCAATCTCTCCAATTTCCATCCTGAGCTTCCAACTTCCGTTCTTCGACACGTGAGAGGCCATGAACAGCATCTTTCCACTCCTGCTCCAACCCTCCATACAAAAGCCAAAGCTCCCCTCCATGTTTTTCCCACAGCTCACCCCTCTTCTCAATTATATCCCTCACAAGACAATCAGCAGGACTCAGATCAAAATATATAGGGATCAAGTTCTTCTTGCCAGAGAAAAATTGCAGTTCCTCAATTGTGTACGGATTCTTGAAAGACTTCCTTGTTATGATTACTATCCCATAAGAAGCCATGTCCATAGCTTTCTCTGCAATGCTTAGCTTACAAGAGTTCCTATATCCAGCTCTATCTGATACAAAACAACTTATGCCTTGAATTTCTAACTCCACACGCAGCCAATTGGCAAATCTTATTAGAGGAGGTTTACGACCATGTAATCCTATATAGACATCACAACTCTTTAATCTATAAGAAGAAAGTGATCTAGAACCTGGTGTTGAGGATACTCTTTTGTTTCTGCTTTTCTTACTTCTCTTATCTTTCTGTCCGGAATAACTATCATCATAGGGATGGAAGTGACCAGACACAGTGCAACTAGAGATGCCCACTGAGGAAGATATGCGGTCAAGGTTCTGTAAATCACCTGCATTACAGCTAGCTGGAGATGCAGCCACCTCAGGGAAGGTGCATCCAACATTCACTAGAGACTTCGGTTCTGGAATCCCTGAACTGCTACTGGGGGCAGCAACATCTAGATGAATTCTGTCACTGGGAGCATCGGGTTGCAAAGACTCTGATAACTGACACGATGATGATCTTGGAGAGAAAAATGGTGACTGATTAGCAGAAAAAAAAGCTGAAGATGAGGATGACATGTTCCTTAAACTTGGTGTTGTCAAGGGTCCAACTGTGGTGGAGCTCTCTTCTTGGATATCCATCCTTGAAGTTACAGATGGTGTGTGAATGTTTTCCGATTATCGAAGATACCATGTCCCATGCACATGAAATTTATTGGAAGATGAACTGTGAAATTTGAGGAAAAGAGTTCATCAGTCAGAAGCTGCATTCTGAATTTCCAATCATTCAGTGTTCCAATATTGCAGAAAGAAGCAAAACTGAATGTTCTGCACTGTATGCTTATGATGCTAGAAAGCAGAAATTAGTAATATAAAAGAACAAAGTAAAGAAGGGGTGAAGGCCAGACAAAGTCCGAGACTTTTAAGAAAAAGTTAACCGTCCCACCATCATCTATGTTACACTTCTATAGATCTCAAAATTTCCAAAAAGGAAAAAAAAGATAAATTGGTCAAATCACAAACAGTAATTATCAGTGGTAGGAAGCATGATGGTCAACCTAAAAAGAATATTTACTTTACAAAAATGATGTTGACCCTGAACAGACAAGGAAACGTAGCACCAATTTGGGACATTTATTACTGTTGTTACACAAACAATAGGATCCAAAATCAGAAATGTAAAAACTCAACTCACTTGAAGAAAACTCATAATTTCGTTGTTTAGTAATCCACCAACCAAACTTTTAAAAGCAAGGGGAGGAAGAATCATTGAGAAGAAGAAGAAAAAAATTAAAACACAACACCATCCACAGCTATCAAAATAATTAATTGACAAAACTACAGCCATGTGATTCAGATCTGAATACTTACTAGGCAGAGAAACTGAAACACCGTGTCATACATTCACTGTTTTCCTTCCAAACCAACCAATCTCTTTTCTCTGCAAAGGTCAACAAAACGAGATTCAAGCATTCAAATTTCCGAGCACTGTAGGAGTAAGAAGAAAAAACTCAAGCAAACTAACTACTTACGAAAATTAAGACACACATCATTACAACAAAAACCAACAAAAATAAAAAAAGAAAACATATAGCCGAGTTATTGGTAATGAGTGAAGTGGGAAACAAAGTATGGTGTCAGACTAAGACACCCATTTCAGAAAGAGATGAAAAGGAGATAAACTGAAAGAAATGAAGGCAAAAAGCGCCAACCTTTATCAGCAGGTGTTGATGGGTGCAGAAACTGCGGCTAAGTCCTTACAAGGAGTGTTATCTTTGGATGTGGGTTGTGTGACAGTGGTTTGACTTGTGTGAATCTTTGGCTACGGTAGCGTTTTTATTGCGCCTGCAAGGTTCAGAATGGGGTGTCAAGAGTGAAGAATGCTATGGATCTGACTTGGGTGTGGTGGAATCGAAGTAGGCTCCACGCCCATTTATACAACTGTTAAATCTTGCAGATGGCCACTATGATTTCGGCATTTGGATTCGCATTTTTTAAGCTCTTCTTCTTGGTTTTGGTTTGTTCTTCTCTCTTTTTTTTGTGTTTTTCGGTGGATGCTTTTAAAGTTAGCTTTGATTAAGATAGTCCAGAACAAACGTGGTCTTTTGTACTTTGCTGGGGTTTTGTGACGTGTTGAAGTTCTAACTTAAGGAATCGTTTAATTGTTGATTCTTAAATCGCTGTTGGGAGCAATTGAGAATGGAAAGTATCACAAGTTAACCATAAATTTCACCTTGGTTGTGAAACTTGTGACAGAGACTGAAGTTACACCTTACCCAATTCATCTTCAGATGCATTGCATATCCATTGTTTTTTTCTTCTTAAAAGAAGGCTTTTAATGATAATATAAATCAAGAATGTCTTTTCACGCGTACTATGTTGTTAATAGGATTCAAGATAAGGTTTTTCCCCCATTTTCTTTTCTTTAAAAATTATCATAAAACATACATTATATATACATGTGTGTTTGGATTATGAAATTTGTGACCCCAATTTTACAGTTACATAATTTCTTCGGTAATCTTATATATTTTACACTAAATCTATCATATATAGTAGGTGATGTCTATTGTATTTTCTAGATGCATGTGTTGGAGTGCGAATGAGGGTAAAAGGTTAAACATTAAGTAAGATTAAATAAGTTGAATAATATAACAATTTTATAATCCCGGCTTATTAATAAATAAGTAATAATTATTCCATATTTTAAATTTAAAAATAAATGGTTAGTCATTTTCAATGTGTCATAAAAAGATAGGTCCAAACATATAAGTATTGGTCCACAATTATCTAATAATGTATCATATTTGATTATGGTCCTTTTCATCTTAAAAACCTCTATTAAAATGGTAGTAATGTTTTTTCAATGAACTTCTTTAATAAGTACTCAAAGATCTTTTTTTAAGAGTTGAGTCATATCCTGTAAAAGTGTCAACACACAAACTGAAAGGACTTTGTTTGATTCAAAGTGACATCAAAAATCGTAAAAATGAGTTAAGAATAGACGTGCTAACAATCATTACCCATGAAAATGAGTTTTTTTTTTTTTTTTTTAAAACATATGTTAAATCGACATGGATAAAGATAATCAAATATAAAATATAAGAAGTTTTTAAAATAAATCCTCGTGTGTATCTATCATTTGTAGTTTTAAATTGTATAACATTTATATTTTCAGAGAAGTCACTCTTTAACATTGTTTATTATTTGTAGCTATAGTAGGGTTAGCAAAACGGGATAATCCGGTCCGTTTTGGCCTGACCCATCATTGGTCTGTCAAAAACAACCCAAGTCAAGTTGGCGCGTCAAACAAAAACAATCCACTAATGATAGCTCGTCCTGCACATGACGGGCTAACGGGCCAGATCGGACTGAACCGTCACTATTTAAAAAAAATCAATTTTTATTTTTAAAATTTGTTTATATGTACATATAAATAAATATTAAAAACATATTTAATCATATAAAATCTTTTCTAAACTTTTAATAGATTACTTTATATTTTTAGTTAGATAAATTAAAATAATTATTGCATATACATGTTAAATTACTTTATTATAACTAACAATTGAAACTTAAGTTGTAATATTAATAATTTAAATTACAATATATTTATATTTACATTTATAAAAAAATAATATATAAAAGTAAATCTTTTCTATTATTTATTATTTTAATTTTTAATTAAAAAAACTAATCAAAAGATCGGACCATATTGGCCTGTATTTTGGTCCATCAAATTAACAGGTTGAATGGGTCAAGCCAAAACAAACTGACATCTTGAAATTATCAACTTGGCACGTCCCACTTTAAATAGGTTGATTTGTCATACCCAATATATTATGTTACCCTAAATTTTAAATTGTATAATCTTTGTATTTTTATAAAGTCTATGTCAATATTTTTATTATTAGAGAATCTACTTTTTATATTTATCTGCACCATCCGACCAATGTTTCATTTAAATTGAAGTCTTATTTTTATTTTTATAGTCAATCATAATAAATTATTTAAAACAATTATATACTTTACATTTTATTAAAAATATATAAAAATAACTCCAATACATTTTTCACTATTAAAGCAATCACAATATTATTATTTAATTATAATTTTATAAAGTCAAATTAATACAATAAATATATTTTAATTTTAAAAATCTCGTACGGGTACATATTCTAGTGTATCAAAAAAAAAAAAAAAAACTAATTTTATGTAACCTAACGAGATTTATAGGAAAATAATATTAAGATATAGTTGATGAATTTCCCTTTTTATAAAATTAATGTTAATAACACCCTATTTTCATTGTGTTTTTAATTGTTAAGTAAAACTTAGTATTAATTTGAAAAATAAATAATCTTTTAATATGTTATCGGGAATTCCAATGAATATACTAGTTTCGAGAATACGTGCAAAAGAATAACTAAGCCAATTAAACCTTTGTTTGATTATGTTGATTGACTATTTTTCAAATTAATACTAAGTTTTACTTAATAATTAAAAACATATTTGGAGTGAGTGTTGTGGTTGTATATATTGACCAGTCCAATTACAATTTTATCTTTATATTTTTTTAAAATTTTTCACCTTTACACTTTTTTTTTCTGTGTTGGGTTTTTCTTTCACTTTTTTTTTTTTCAAAATAAATTTTTTACATTTTTTATATTTAAATTTTATCTCAAATGAACAATTTTCAATTTAAATTATTTTCATCGATGTATAATTTTTTTTTAAATTACTCCTATTTAATTATATTAATTTTAAACCAACACATATCAATATAAAATAATTTGATAATGTCAAATTATTACTTAATTTTTTTAAACTAATCCCAAAATTTCATTCGATCTTAATTTCTAAAAATTATATTTTTATCAAATCTTTTTCTAATTTAAATAATAATCACATTTTATTGTAATATAATTTACACTATTTATAATTTAATTTAAATTATTTTTATATATAAAAATAAACTAATAATCTTATTTTTTTATTAATTAATTTTTTTTTTTTAATTTATCACATTTATCACATCAGTCTCTAGTTTTCGTAAAATCTACTCTTATATCCCTTCAAATTTATCATTTTCCATATATAATGTCTCAAAAAAATACAGAATTAGTTATTTTTTTTATACAAGTATAATTCTATAAGAAGTTTTTTTCTTCAATTAAATAGAACAACTCTAGTCTCTATATGATAATTAAAGTTATTTTTCTAAATATTTAATTAATCACATATTAAACATTTAAACTTAAAATTATTAATTAATCTAAAACATATTTGTGTCAATTAGTCCATGTAGTTAACTGTATAAAAAACTGTTTGGAAAGGACAAACAAGAAATAGTTATCTTATTGTTAACTAAAAAAGAATGCTCACTTGCCACCTTTTAATTTTAGAAAATAAAAATATATTTCAGGAATTATGTGTACTTTTTTGCTGACTTTTCGTTCTCTCCAAAAGCACCACCATAGATTTAAGACTTGGTTGAATCGATAAATTAATCAAAGACCTATTTAATTAATGAATTAATGTTTAATAAATGAGTTATGTAAAATAAATAATTTTTTTTTCAACTTCAGCTTTGATTTAAATTTGGAAATTACAAAAAATAATCTTTAATTATATTTTAGTTATAGTTACACTAGTGTTATCAAGCCATAGGTGTATTATGTGTTAGAGTTTTTTTTATAATTATTATTTATATTAGGGAAAATACTGTGATGATATATACACGTGTATTATTTATTTTTTATGATAATAAAACATAATTATTTATTTATAGATAATTTTACTTTATTTAATTTTTAAAAATATTTAAATTTAAAAAGTAATTAAATTTGAAAAAATAATTAAATAAAAAAATTGATTTGAAAGATAAAATTGGAAAACAAAAATAGTAAACATCGAAAAAAAAATAATTATCTTCATATAGCAGTATAGATTACACGTATTTATTTGCATGAAAATATTATAGAAGAAGAAGCATGGTTAGGAATTTAAAAATGTGTGAATGCAGCAGAAAAGGACAGTGTGGTATTGACTTACAGCACATTTGATTAGGGCATTTCATCTCAACATCACTCCAAAACGCTCTTTTTAAGGGATGGCGATGGGAAGCATATGCCCCCATGTGAGACCATTAACAAAACTTTGTCGTTTTAATGGCTCCAATTCGGACACATTCTGCTAACAAACAGACAAAAATAGTTTGAATTTTAGGGCACTTCAAATTCATTCTTAGCCATCAAAAGCTGTGTCCCCACAATCTTTTATGTGTGCCAGAAGGGAAGGGCACAAATTCATCATTAATGGGCCCAACAACACATTTCTTTTCAAACCAAATCATCTTCTTCACAACATCAAAACCCAACCAAATCATATTCATTCTTTTTTAAAATGCAAACCAGTTTCAAATAGTAATCCCAAAAGTTAACTTCTTTCACTATCATACATACCAGTTCAATTATGTGCTAAATGTGTTTTTATCTTTTATTTTTGTAATTGGGTTTTTCTTGATGTATATATATATATATTCAATAACATCACTGTGAATGTTACATAAAAACATAGTGTTGGTATAAAATAGTAAGATTGACTAATTTATGTGATAGTAAGATAATAAAATATATTTTCAGAACTGTTTAGATATTCATTTGCATGTGTGATTTATTATGATTTGACTGATTGACTATCATCGTATGTTTAATCTATAAGAATTATTAAGTAATGAAGTTTAAGAGAGAGTTAGATAGTTAGGTTGGACTTTAATTAGACTTTGGATAGAACTAGAGATTGAGTGAGTGTAACATTTAGAAGTTTGTCTTCACCAAGTTAAAACATAACTCTTTCCCTTTGAAAAACAATGAGACATTACCCTTTTCTTTTCACTTTTTTTTTTTTTAAAAACACTTTTTTTTTCTCCTTTTTTTTCACTATTAACTAACAATGTAGGTAAACCTATCCGCATTTGTCCGTAAAAAACAAATAGGTTGACTTCACGTAACATTTGACCCATATGTTTATTTAAAATTTTTAATTTTTAAGTACAAGACTATTGAAAATATAAATGGTTTGAAATTGACTAAAACGAAGAAAAAAATGTGAATGATGAAGCTACTTTTAGATGAATTGAATGAGGATGAACAAGCTATTTTTGGAGGGACTAGAAAAAAAAAGTAAATGAGCAAGTTTTAAAAACAATGCCCACGACATGTGGTGCCAGAGTTACTATATTTTAAAAATTTAAGTAATGAGGATTATGCGGGCCAAATACAGATTATGTAGGACGGGTCTAAGCGAACTAACGGACTAAAATACTTAACCTGCTCCATACATTTTTTTTTGGGACATGCGGGATGACTCACATGACCCATCCCGCATCATCATCTCTATTACTGACTTTTATATTTTTCATCTCATAACTTCCTATTCCAATTCCATTACCCACATTTTGTAAATAATTCACACTAAGCCAAATTAATAGAATATTGTTAGGGTTTGAAAGTAAATTTTCTTATAATTTGGCTCACAAAAGTTTGAAAGACTTGTTGATATAAATTGTTGTATAAATTTGTTAAGTGGTGTGGTTGAGACTAGAAAAAGTGTGGAAAGTTATTCATGGGAATATTTGCATCAAAGTTTTGTTAACAAAAATATGGTTTAGGTCACTCCAACAAAATATTAAAATACTAATGAAATAAAAAATCGCCAATAAAATATATTTATTGACGAACTTTGCCGATAGAAATATTTGTCCGTAATAGAACTATAAGTAAAATTCATCGGTATATTAGATTTTTTTTTATTTATAACATATATATTTGTCAATAAAATAAACACTAAAGTTTTTGCTTTGAACTTTGACCATGTCATGATAAATATGTCAACAATGATTTTTTTTTTTTAATTTGATGGTAAATTTGTCGGTTGTTCAATTTTTTTAAATTTAGTCGTTAATTCATCAATAATTGTATTTCTTAAAAAATTATCAATAATTTTATCGGTAAAATGTAGATCGATCTTTCTGAAAAATATGATGAAATATTTATTATAAATTAGTTAGAGATTAGTGATAATAAGAGAATATGAAAAAGGAGGAAGAAGGAGAAGAGAAAGAGAAGACGACAACAATAGTAACATAGGCTTAATAACAATAAAGGTGACAATTATATAAATGACAGTGAGAAGAACAAAGATCACAACAATAATAATAAATGAAAGGAAGAGAAGAAGAAAGGAACATGAATAAGAAAATGAATAGAAAAATGAATAGGAGAAGGAAGAACAAGAAAAAGAAAAAATGAAAAAAAAGAAAAAAATTGAAGAATGACTAAAGAAAAAAAGACTAAATTATAATATTTACAAAAATTCAAAATTTATTAATAATTACTGACATACAAACAAATTTTAATTACTAATAATTATCTACACATTTTAGCGGTACTATTGATGATAAAATTTATCAAAAATATTAGACACTTTTTTCGTCATCATTAAACCGTCAATCATTTCAATAATTACTGCAAAAAGGTGGTTGATAAATATGTTTATTCTTGTAGTGAGGCCATAACAATTTGAAAGATTCACTTACCTATATTTTTACACCAAACACTCACTCACGACTCACGAGGGTAAAGACAGGGATGTGAGAGATGCACTACATCTCATTTTTAGATATTTTCAAATTTGTTAGAGTATGATTTTTGCAGAAACATTTGGTATGTAAAGCTTATAGATGATTATATTATTAAAAGTTAATAAATTATTATCAATATTTAATGTGCTTGTTTTTCGAATGTTATGAGATATTTAGTATGCGATGATAAAAAAATATGATTTGGTATCTTCAGACGATAATTATGTTGTGAAATTTTCTAGTGCTCATATATAATTAAATTGGATTGATGTGGAGGATAATTAATTACTTGTATTGTATTAATTAGTTAAAAATGCATTATATTGTGTATCGAACTATAAAACGATTGAGTAAATGAAATATCTTTCAATGAGTGAGTAAATACTTAATATGAGAATTTGCTTTGGACGTTGACCAAACGAGTCTGGGGTCAAAGATATGAGGGGACATGTTTGTTGAGACTGTTTCGAACATTCAGTCAAGACACTTTTTGTGTTAAAGGTCATACAATGATACATGTTCATAAATAATTCAATTAATTAGGAAAAGATGAAGTATTGAGAACACCAAGAAAAATCATTTCACAGCTTTTGTGATACACAAGCGCAAATCGCTGCTGATTTCACGAAGTAAAACTCAAAAAGTTTCGGTCCTTAAACTTTTCTCGTCAACAGATGAAAGTAAACTTAAAACAATTAAAGGTAACATCATTCATGTTATTTTACGAAATGTTGTTTTTTTTCTTTGGATGAGACTAAAAAACAATACCATATTTTACGAAAATTAAGAATTATCACATAAATCAATCATCACCAAGAGACACATACTGATATAACAAGTTATTTTACATTTTACTTTTATATTTATAAGTCAAACTCTAAAGTGATTTTAATATTTATTTATCTTTTCATCTTTCATAACATTTTTTAAAGAAAAAATCATCATAAAGTTGACGTTCCAAACGAATAATGTTTCGGATGTATGATGATCGACAACTATTCTATTATTGGACTTTGAATTAAAACTTTGGTGTACATCTTGAAACTTTAATGAGTCCTCTATCAGAGATGATCCGCTGTTTCCCCTTGAATTAAATTATTAAAGTTTTATTAAATTATTTTGATTAATTCATAAAGCAATCATTTTAAACTTTGCTTTAAACTTGAATGTGTTTGAATTATTTTAAATCTGAAAAAACTTTTTCAAAGAGAATGTCACGTTATTTGTGTTTGAGTGTTCTTTTTATTATTTGTTTTTGATTTCTTCTATCATCTCAAAAAAAAAATTTTAAAAAAAACATTTTTTCAATATAATCTATAGTTCTGTTATATACCAGTCATGCAGCTCCTTGGATTTTTTCCCCTTCTTTTTTCTTTTACACTCGAGAGAGATTAGTGGACAGTGCATGTTGCAAAACTGACGACTATTGGGCCATTGTGATACAAATTGTTGTTCCTTAATGGATTATTTTTGCACCGTTAAATACTGGGATATTTGAAGCCCAAAATCGACCCATTTATTCAGTTCAGACAAAAACAATATTTGCAATGTTATTTAAATCTGTTGTGTTTAGCAACATCTGGAAGGAATGCACCCCATTTCTATTTATTTGCATTCCAATACCAATAGAAAAAAATAAAAATAAAATATTCCTCGTTGCAACACATCATCCTTGGTTGTTCGATCGATGAGTGACATAGTTAAAATCAATGACTACCGTTAAAGTATTGTTTGTGTTGGAATTTAAAACTCCGTTACACCTTTTATCTTAAAAAGTGTCTTAAAAGATGAAAGACGAAAAAAAAAATTAAATTATCATTTACTTTGATTTAAAAGTAATGTGAGACAATTAAATATACCTAAAGAAACTCAAAATGTTGGTGATTATGTTTATTTATAATAATAACAAAAGCAATTATTCTCCACCCAATTGCTTAGTAATAGTGGAAAATGATGGTGTCATTAGGGTTTTCTTTTCTAAGTGGACTCCAGCCATGATATTCAAACCTAAACAGCATCAACTTCAAGTATTTGTCTAAAAAACAAAATTTGTTATTCCAGATGGCTCATTAGTTTTGTCAATATTATAATTCCTACGATAAAGAAAGAGAAAGAGACATAACGCATTGTAAAATAAATTTCGGTCTAAAAGTGTATTCTATAAAGTATTTCACGTTTTGTAAAAGGTATGTTCTAAAATATTTATTCTATCTTTGTTTTGATAATTTTATTTTAAAAATGTATTTCATTCGTTTTAGAGAAACTTATTTCTGAATTTTTATTCTGAAAATTGCTATAAAAATATTGCTTCAAAAATTTTGTTCTATAAATCATATTGTGAACATTTTTTGAAACATATTTTGAAAGACGTACAAAACAAATATTTTGACAATTACTTTTATGAAGAAGAAAATTATCCTTTTTAAATTTTTGGAGTAACAACTACAAATTTAAGGGTGAAAGAAGAAAAAGCCCTTTCAAATTAGTAAAACTTATTAATGAAAAAAAAAAAGAAAAAAGAAAAAAAAAACATAATTAGTTATTATTCGTGTAAGGTTCAGTTATGTTTTAAGTTTTTTCTAAAATTTTTTAAACTTTCAATTTTTCAATTGAATCTTTAATAGATTTTAAGGTCGGTTAAATACTTAAAAAATTTTTTTTTTTTCAATTGAATTTCGCTTCTTGCTATATGTGATTATTGTCTTAATATGTCACTTAAAAAATTTGAAGGTTTAATTATGTTTTAAGTCTCTCCTAAATATTTTGAACTTTCAATCAAGTTCCTATTAAATTTTATAACTGATTAAGTACTCAATAAATTTAAATTTGTCAATTGAATCTCCATGTTCATTTCTTATTGCTATCAACATGATTATTATCTTGGCATGTCACATTATCTCCATTGTTGGCACATGTAATTTATTATTTGGTTATTTAACAAATTTATAAATTATAATTTTATAATTTTCAACTTTTATAACTATAATTTTTTTTATACTTTTATAAATATAACAATATGATTATATGATTATATGATGATATAATAACATGATAATCTAACAATATGATGATATAACAATATGGCAATATAATGACATGATATGAAGATACGAAGATATGATATATAACAATATGACAATATAATGACATGACGATATAACGGTATAATAATATGTCAATATAATGATGTGATAATATAACAATATGATGATATAACTATATGACGATATAACAATAAACCGATCTAACGATAAAATGACATAGTGATATGTGTTGGAAACATTTTATTATAATTTAAAAAATAAATAATTAAAATAAAAATTCTACTGTTACTTATGTTTTTATAGACCTTTAATTTATGGGTTAATGGTTATTATGGCTAACGGCTATATTCTTATTACTATTTACTTCTTTGTCTTCCTTATATACCTATAAATACCACCTAAATGCATGGGGAAAGACACAATAACAGAGACAACAAGCTCTAAATGTTCTTATTTTCTTCTCTATATTATCTTTAAGACAATGGTGTTCGTAAGGTTCAGAGATCCTTCGCTGCACTCGATTGATCTGACGGGTTGTTGTATCTTGGGAGAGAAACGCATATATAAGAAACACATATGATTGTGTATTGACATATTTGTTTAGCCTTGTGCAGTAGGGACGTTTTCTCGCTAAGAATAGCGTTATGCGTGTCTCAACCCAGGCTATTTCTACTCCTTGCCTCATTTACTTTTTATCTATTATTTATTATTGTTATAATAATTATCAAGTCTGTGAATAATATTCTTTGATTTATATATATGTCTCAGTATTATTATTGCTTTAATAATTATTATTATATCATTTGATATTTTTATTATTATTAGTATTATTTGAGTAATCATTTTCTAACGTTCTTAAAGAGAAAAAGTATTATCTTGTTATTATTTCTTTTTTTATTACTCATCTGTATTAATTTCTACAATTAAAAATAATATAGAGTTGAAGACTGAAAACACATTTTATGAACTAATGTGTTTCTTATGATTATAATTTAATCAGTTTCAACAAAGCCTAAAAATTGATGTGTATAATTGTTTCTATTTCTATTGATAACAATAAATGAAATTATGTATAAATGAAATTCCTTCTCATTGAATAATGTTTTTGTGATGTTTATGTTGTTATATTAATTTATAATTTAATATTGTCTATTCTTACTATTGATAAAGATGTTCTATATAATGTATATATTTTAAGTATTTTGTATGAAAATAATTATAAAATAATTTGTCTCACTAAAACAACTATTGTGTTATGGAAAACAATTAAACTAAACTTTGCATTTG